>Ga0334722_10000274_pt1 | contig 78759 bp, 71 predicted proteins | sample C3_bottom_MG_FD_207210 | JGI IMG/M metagenome (GOLD analysis project Ga0334722, IMG submission 207210) | Sediment microbial communities from Yellowstone Lake, YNP, Wyoming, USA - C3_bottom | ecosystem: Environmental > Aquatic > Freshwater > Lake > Sediment | place: USA: Wyoming | collected...
CGTAACGTTTCTGCCATTCCAACAGGGTTATCTTGGGCATCTTCATAACAAGACCTCCTTCGCTGTAACGATCTGATCTTGTTATGTAATATAAGCATTTTGCTGAGTTTTATTTAGAGCCACTTAAGTTTATTGGCGTGGTCTATATTGTGCGATGCTGCCATGTCCAGTCCCTCGTGCTACAACACAATTGTGAATCTGTCGATAAATCTCCAATAAAAACGTTGGATCTTGTTCCTTGGCCCAACCTTGATTGGTTACTCTACCCTCAAAACCTGCAGCAAGCAGCAAACAGATTACTTGCCAAATCACTCCACCGTCACACTCTTGGCCAAATTTCTGGGCTGATCCACATCGCAGCCCCGCTGGTTGGCGATGTGATAGGCCAGGAGCTGCAGGGGGATGGTGTAAAGAATCGGGGCCAGTTCCTCATGGATCTCGGGCAGCAGGATGAGCTCCTCGGTCAGGCTGGCCAGGTGGCTGTCGCCCATGGTGCCCACCACGATCAACCGGCCGTGGCGGGCCTTGACCTCCTGGAGGTTGGAGATCACCTTGTCGTACACCGAGTCTTTTGGGGCCAGGGCCAGGATCGGCATGTCGCGGTCGATCAAGGCGATCGGGCCGTGCTTGAGCTCCCCGGCCGGGTAGCCCTCCGCGTGAATGTACGAGATCTCTTTGAGCTTCAGCGCCCCTTCCAGGGCGATGGGGAAGTTGTGGCCCCGCCCCAGGTAGATGAAGTCGCGGCTCTTGACGAATTTCTCGGCCAGCCACTCGGTGGCTTCCTGCAAGGCGGGCAGCTCGGTTTCGATCAGGCTTGGCAGGTCAAGCAGGGCCTGGCCCAGCTCGCATGATTTCTCAGGGCTGATGGTCTCTCTGGCCTGGGCGACCAGCAGGGTCAGCAGGAAGAGGGCGGTGAGCTGGCTGGTGAAGGCCTTGGTAGAGGCCACTCCGATCTCTGGCCCGGCGTGGGTGTAAATGGTGCCGTGGGCCTCGCGGGTCATGGTGCTGCCGACCACGTTGCAGATGGTGGCGATGCGCGAACCCATCTCCTTGGCGCGCCGCATCCCGGCCAGGGTATCGGCGGTTTCGCCGGATTGGGAGATTGGCACCACCAGGACCGACTCATCCAGCAGCAGGCGCCGGTAGCGGAACTCCGAGGCGATATCCACCTCCACCGGGATTGCCGCCCACTTCTCCAGCCAGTACTTGGCCACCAGGGCGGCGTGCCAGGAAGTGCCGCAGGCCACCAAGCTGATGCGCTTGATCATTCGCAGGTAGTCGGCGCCCAGGTTGGCTTCGGGCAGAGTCACCAGGCCGGACTCGGGATCGAGGCGGCCGCGGATGGTGTTGGTAATGGCCTGGGGCTGCTCGAAGATCTCTTTGAGCATGAAGTGGCGGTAGCCACCCTTTTCGGCCATGGCCGGGTTCCAGTCGATGGTGTGGATTTCCTTGGTGATCGGGATGCCGTCGGTCAGGTCCACTACCTGGTAGCCGGAGTTGGTGATGATCGCCATCTCCCGGTCGTCCAGGAAGATCACCTGGCGGGTGAAGGGCAAGAGGGCCGGGATGTCGGAGGCAATGAAACCGCCGCCCTCCTGCACCCCCATGACCAGCGGGCTCTGGTTGCGGGCCGCCACCAGCCGGTCGGGCTGGCCACTCCACAGCACCCCCAGGGCGTAGGAGCCTTCCACCTTGGGCAGCGCTCGGCGCACTGCCAGGGCCAGGTCGCCGCACTCTAGCTCTTCCTCGATCAGATGGGCCAGCACCTCGGTGTCGGTCTCGGAGAGGAATTTATGGCCCCGGCTGCGCAATTCCTCGCGCAGGGAGTGGAAGTTTTCGATGATGCCGTTGTGGACCACCACCAGGTTGCCGGTGCAGTCGCGGTGCGGGTGGGCGTTGGCCTCGGTGGGTGAGCCGTGGGTGGCCCAGCGGGTGTGGCCCAGGCCGATGCGGCTGGGGACGATGAACTCCTCCATCAGGGCTTCGAGATTGGCCAGCTTGCCTTCGCAGCGATGGCATTGCAGGGCGAAGCTTTCATCCAGATAGGCCAGCCCGGCCGAGTCATAGCCCCGGTATTCCAGGCGCTTGAGACCTTCCAGAATGATGGGCACCACCCGCCGGGTGCCGATGTAGCCGACTATTCCGCACATATGATTTTCCTTGTATATTTTTACGCCGCAAAATTCCGGCTGATCTTACCGACGATCTCCGGCAGCACCGCCAAGAATCGCTCCACCTCGGCCTCAGTCGAGTAGCGGCTCAGGCTGATCCGCAGTGAGCCATGCAGGTGGGTTTCTGGCACCCCCATGGCCGAGAGGACATGCGAGGGATCCAGGTCACCGCTGTGGCAGGCCGAGTGGCCGGAGACCGCAATGCCCCGGGTGTCCAGCTCCTGCACCAGGCCGACCGAGGAACAGTGCTGGAAGCAGACGTTGACGGTATTGACCAGCCGGGGCTGGGAGTTGCCCATGATCAAGGCCGTGGGCGCTGCCGCCAGAATTCCGGCTTCCAACCGGTCACGCAGAGCGGCGATGTGGCCATGGCTCGCGCTTAGCTGTTTGCCCGCCAGTTCGCAGGCCTGGCCGAAACCGGCCACTCCGGCGGTATTCTCGGTGCCGGCTCGCTTACCGTTTTCCTGGCTGGCTCCCCGGATCAGCGGGGTCAGCGGTGCTCGGCGGGTGGCATAGAGGGCACCGACTCCCTTGGGGCCGTGCAGCTTGTGGGCGCCCACGCTCAGGTAGTCCACCGGTAGCGTCCCGGCGTCGATGGGTTCCTTGCCCAGCAGTTGGACCACGTCGCTGTGGAAGAGCACCCCGCGCTCCCGGCAGATGGCGCCGATCGCGGCCAGGGGCCAGAGGACGCCGGTTTCGTTGTTGGCGCCCATCAGGCTGACCAGTCCGGTATCGGGGCGGATGGCAGCGCGCAGTTGGGCCAGGTCGAGGCCGCCGTCGCTTGCAACATCCAGTAGGGTCAATGCAAAACCATGCTCGGCGAGAAAGCGGAGTGGCGCCAGCACCGAGGCGTGTTCCACTTTGGCGGCGATCAGATGTTTCTTGACGGGATTGGCTCCGGCCGCACTGAAGATGGCTAGGTTGTTGGCCTCGCTGCCGCCGGAGGTGAAGGTAATCCGGGCCGGGGCCACGTTCAGCAATGCCGCCACCTGGGCGCGGGCTGCGTCTACCCCGGCCCGGGCTAGCTCGCCCTCGCGGTGGCCACTGGAGGGGTTGCCGAAGTTGTCGGTGAGAAAGGGCAGCATCGCCGCCCGGACCTCCGGGGCCAGCGGGGTGGTGGCGTTATTGTCGAAGTAGATTCGGGTCATGGATGACTTGGCTGCGAGAGGGTTGGGCCACCCGTCGACTGGCTCAGGGTGAACGGGATTACTTTTTGCATGGTTGCCTACACGTGGTTCTCTTTCGTGGGAGCGGCTTCAGCCGCGAATTCAACTGTTTTCGTGTAGCTCCTTAGCGCGAGCGCACAGAAAAATTCCGATTGTCAGATTTTCGCACCCTCCCCTCAATCCCCTCCAAAGGGAGGGGAGGCTTTGAAACTCCCTCTCCCCTTGTGGGAGAGGGGTGGGGAGAGGGGGCGAGACCACCCTCAGCATATCTCCAGCATCCGATTCAGTGACAGTTTGGCCTTGGCGCCGACCTCCGGCGCTACCGTAATCCGGTTCACCGTCCGCCCGGCGGCGATGTTGTCCAGCACCCAGAGCAGATAGCCCGGTTTGATCCGGTACATGGTCGAGCACAGGCACTGGAAGGGGGAGAGCGAGTGAATCTCCTTGTCCGGAAAGAGCAGGCTCAAACGATGGACCAGATTGATCTCGGTGCCCACCGCCCACTTGGAGCCGGAGGCGGAGTCGCGGATGGCGTTGATGATTGCCTCGGTGGAGCCGTAGCGATCAGCCTTGGCGACCACCTCCCGGCTACACTCGGGGTGGACGATGATCTTGATCTCCGGCTCTCGCTGCCGCCAGTTCTCGACCTGTTCGGGGGTGAACTGCATATGCACCGTGCAGTAGCCATTCCAGAGGATGACCTTTGCCCGCTTGAGCTGCTCGACGCTGTTGCCGCCCAGGGGGAGCTCGCGTTGCCACAGCACTACCTCGTCCTTGGGTATCCCCAGGGCGTGGGCCGAGTTGCGGCCCAGGTGCTCATCGGGGAAGAAGAAAACCTTGTCGCCCTCTTTGAGCGCCCAGGTAAGGACCTTTTCGGCGTTGGAGGAGGTGCAGACCGAGCCGCCTTTCTCTCCTACCAGGGCCTTGATCCTGGCGGTGGAATTGACGTAGGTGATGGGGATGATTTTTGCCCCGCCCACCGCCGCCTGCAACTCGTCCCAGGCGTATTCGACATCGTCAATGTCGGCCATATCGGCCATGGGGCAGCCGGCCCGCAGGTCGGGCAGGACCACGGTCTGGTTTGGGGTGGTTAGGATGTCGGCGGTTTCGGCCATGAAATGCACCCCGCAGAAGACGATAAAGGGATTGCTCTTCTGCGAGGCGGCGCGGGCCAGCTTCAGCGAATCGCCGGTGAGATCGGCGAAGCGGAAAGTTGCCTCCTGCTGGTAGTGGTGGCAGAGGATTAAAAGAGAATCGCCCAGCTCTTGCTTGCGCTGGGCGATCTTCTCACTGATTACCGCTTCTGGTTGTTCCAGGTAGGCCGGATCAAGGTCCACCTGTGTGGGGCTTGCCATACTTGCTTTCCGTGTGTTGCCGGGGAGTTGCTCTCCCTCGCTGATTATTTGCTCAGTTTTACCCAGCTAGCGCTGGGCCCCTTCTCGCCCTCGGTGATCCCGAAGGTGACATGATCGCCCTCGTTGAGCTTGTCGATGGCGATGTCCTTCAGGGCGTTCTCGTGGAAATAAAACTCGCGGTCGTCGCTGGTGATGATGAAACCGAACGATTCGCCCGGAGAAACCGACTTGATGCTGCCGCTGGCGGCGCCGACGCCGTTGGACTCGTGGCCCTTGATGGTCTGCCGTTTCTTGCGCTGCAGTTCCTTGAGTTGCAGCCCCAAGTTGTCAAAGGCCTTGACGATGGTGGGCTTGACTGCCTCGCCCTTGCGTTTGACGATGATGGTGTCGCTGGGCACGGTGGCCACCAGGCGCACTTCAAAGCCGCCTTCCTTATGGGCGGCGGTGGATTCAATGGCCACCCGCAGATTGTGTACCAGTCCGGGGTGATGGCGGCCCAACCGGTCTTTCTCTACCTCGATTTTGTCTTGCCAGGATTTGCGGATTTCGACATGACGTCCTTCGATCTGAAGTTCCATGCACTTCCTCCATCTGATTTTAATTGAACCCCGCCGAGGTCGGCGGACACTTAATTAGTAACCCTTTTCTTAAATTATCGTAACATAAAAAAGCGGCCTGAAATACAATACAAATCGGATATTTTCAAGGGCAAAGCCGCTCCAGCCGGGCGCCATAGGGTAATCCGAAGGCCTTTTTCGGAAAGCACCGGACGCTATCTCCGTTAAATCGCGGTTGAAACTCGGCCTGGAACTTATTAGGAAGGATTTTTGAAAAGTGGTTTGCCGTGGTTGTCCGGCAGGTAGGAAAGAGCTAATCGACAGGGTCAAGGAGTCGTGACGGATGGGCAAAAAAAATGAGACAAAGGAGCGGGACCGTGAAGCAGAACCCCGGAAGCGCAAGGAAATCTGCTGTGAGAAGTATTTGAAGAAGGGCAAGCGCTGTAAAGATTGTCCCCAGTCCGATTCCGCCATTGTGCCGGAGTGAGGCGCTTGCCGACGGGTAATCTCAAGCGAAAGGATGAGCAAAGATGAAGTGGAGCGCGTTATTCAAGCCGGTAACTAATCTGGATCCGGCTGCAGCCCGGGCCTTCATGGCGGCGCGGGCTGCCAGCGATTACCAGCTTCTGGATGTCCGGCAGCCTTCGGAGTATGAGCAAGGTCATCTCTCCGGTGCCCGGCTGATTCCAATCAAAGAACTGCCGGGCAGGCTGGACGAGCTGGACCCCGATAAGCCGGTCCTGGCGTACTGTGCGGTGGGGGGGCGTAGCCGGGCGGCGGCCCAGTATCTGAGTGGCCAGGGATTCAACCAGGTCTATAATCTCAGCGGCGGCATTAAGGCGTGGCATGGTCGGCAGGCAGTCGGGCCGGAAATCCAGGGGCTGAATCTGCTGGGTCAAGAAACCGACTATCTGAGTAGTCTCAGTATGGGGTATGCCCTGGAGGATGGGCTGCAGCAGTTTTATCACCAACTGGCGGAAAAGGTGAATGATGCCGAACAGAAAATCTTGCTCTCCCGGTTGGCCGGCTTTGAAGATAAGCACAAGGCCTGGCTGGCCGCGGAGTACGAGGAGCTCCGGCGGACCCAGGAGGCTTTGCCCCCTCTGACCGCTGGGACGGGCGAGTTGATGGAGGGCGGCCGGAGCGTCACCGAGTTTCTGGCCCGGGTACGTCCCGAATTTCTTGACCTGGAGGCGATCTTCGATCTGGCGATGATGTTCGAAACCCAGGCCATGGATCTTTACGGGCGTCTGGCCCAGCAGGCGATGCGCCCGGAGGCCCGGGAGCTGTTTCTGAAGCTGGTTGATGAAGAGAAATTACACCTGGGTTTCCTGGAAAAGGAGATGGCCCGGGTACTTGAGGGAGGGAAGGTATGAAAATCGGCATGGTCGGCTTAGGGCGGATGGGGATGAATATGGCGCGGCGCCTGCTGCGTGGTGGCCACCAGGTGGCGGCCTGGAACCGCAGCCTCGATAAAACCGAGGAGCTGGGCCGGGAAGGCGGGGAGGTTTGCCACACCCTGGCCGAGTTGGTAGACAAGCTGCCCGGACGCAAGGTGGTCTGGCTGATGCTGCCGGCCGGGCCGGTGGTGGAGGAATGTCTGGCTGAGTTGCGCAACCTGCTGCCGACCGGGTCCCTGATCGTGGAGGGTGGCAACTCCTTTTATAAAGACGATATTCGCCGGGCCGCCGAACTGGTTGAGGCGGGCTTGGGCTACGTTGATGCTGGAGTCAGCGGCGGCATCTGGGGCTTGGAGAAGGGCTACTGTACCATGGTGGGTGGCGACCAGAGTGATTTTGCCTTTCTCGAACCGGTGTTGCAAACCCTGGCTCCGCCCGGTGGCTATCTCCACTGCGGACCCGTTGGTGCGGGCCATTTCGTCAAGATGATCCACAACGGCATCGAGTACGGGATGATGCAGGCCTACGGTGAGGGCTTCGCCCTGATCGAGGCCTCGCCCTACGGCAAAAACCTTAATTACGCGGAATTGTCCCACCTCTGGAATCAGGGCAGCGTGGTGCGTTCCTGGCTTTTGGAGCTCCTGGAGCGGGCCTTTGGAGATGATCCGCGCCTGACCAATCTGCAAGGTTTTGTGGACGACTCCGGCGAGGGGCGTTGGACCGTGCAGCAGGCGGTGGAAAGCGGGGTTTCCGCCCCGGTGATCACCGCCGCCCTGTTCCGCCGCTTCGAGTCGCGCAACGACAACGCCTTTGAAAACCGGCTGCTGGCCGCCCTGCGCCGGGAGTTCGGTGGCCACGCCGTCAAGGGAGGCGGCGATGAACGGGGCTGAGGGGTTGCCCGGTAGCGTTGCTGCGGGTAGCGGCGGCCTGTCTTCCTGCGCCCTCCCGGCCCCCGGGCAGGTGCCGTGCCTGCTGGTGATCTTCGGGGCCACCGGCGACCTCACCGCCCGCAAGCTGGTCCCGGCCCTGTTCAACCTCTTCTTGAATGGGATCCTGCCGCGACCTTTTGCCATTATCGGTTGTGGCCGCACCAAGCTTGACGGCGACACCTTCCGGGCGCTGCTGCAAGAGAAGTGCGCCGCCTCCACGGTCAGACATCCCCGGTGGCCGGAATTTGCCGCCCTGCTGTATTATCAGGCCTTGGAGTATAACGATGGTGCTGGCTATCAGCAGCTAGCTGATCGGGTACTTGAGCTCGATCAGCGCCTGGGCTGTGGCGGCAACCGCCTCTTCTATATGGCGGTGCCGCCCGAACTTTACCCGCTGATCGGCGGTGGGCTCACCGGGGCTGGTCTTTCCCGGGAGCAGGGTGAGGGGGCGGGCTGGGCGCGGCTGGTGGTGGAAAAACCCTTCGGCCACGATCTGGAGAGCGCCCGGGCGTTAGACCTGGTGCTTCATCAAGGCTTTAAGGAGCGGCAGATCTTCCGTATCGACCATTATCTGGCCAAGGAGACGGTCCAGAATGCCATCATGCTGCGTTTCGCCAACGGCATCTTCGAACCGCTCTGGAACCGCAACCATATCGATTATGTGGGGATTGTCGCCGCTGAGGAGCTGGGGGTGGAGCAGCGGGCCGGCTATTATGAGCAGGCCGGGGTGCTGCGCGACATGTTCCAGAACCACATGCTGCAACTTCTGGCCATGATCGGGATGGAGCCGCCGGCCTCCTTCGGGGCCGAGCGCATCCGCGACGAACAGGTTAAGGTTTTCCGTAGCCTGCGGCCTTTCACCGTCGAAGGACAGCCCGAGGGCGTGGTTCTTGGCCAGTACGTACCGGGGCTCCTCGCTGGGCGTTCCCTTGTCGGCTACCGGCAGGAAGCGGGGGTGGCGCCCGATTCCCTGACCCCCACCTTTGCTATGCTGCGCCTCTATCTCGACAACTGGCGCTGGCAGGGGGTGCCATTTTATCTGATCTCCGGCAAGCGGTTGGCCAAGAAGGCCACCCGGATCGTCATCCAATTCAAGGGGGCGCCCCATGCCCTTTACCGGGAGGTTCTTGGCGACGCCATTGGCGCCAACCGGCTGACGCTGGGGATCTTTCCGGACGAGGAGATCCGTCTCTCCTTCCAGGCCAAGGTGCCTGGCCACCGGATCTGCCTGCGCCAGGTCGATCTCGATTTCAATTATTACGAAGACTACCCCGGCCGGGTCATGGATGCCTACGAGAAGGTCCTGCTCGACTGCATTCGCGGCGAGCAGATGTTCTTCTGGCGGCAGGATGGGGTGGAGACCGCCTGGGAATTTTTGGCCCCGCTGATCGACATCTGTGAACTTTGTTCCGATCGGTCCGGGAGACTCCGGCCTTACGCGGCGGGGAGCTGGGGGCCGGAACCGGCCGCGGAATGGTTGCGAAAGTTGATGGAGTAAAGTTTGTCGGCTGCCGGGCCGCCGGGCAGTTGTGGGTGCGGCTACCCGGTCGCGAAATGCGCGCCAACGAACCGTAGAACCGCAGAATGTTCAACCGCAGCCGGAGAAGTCAAACGGCCCTGATCTCCCGGGTACGAAGTGGAGGTTGGGGCGGGATATGGCTTGGGTGATTTTGCCCGTGGTTATTGCGGATCAATCCGCTCCCACACTGGGTGCCTTCTGGTTGCCGGTGACCGACAAACTTCTGATCACGCCGGGTGGGCTTAGGGGTAATTCCATGGCAGAAGAGATTTATCTGGTAGCAAGCAGCGAGGATTTTACCCGGCAGGCAATTGGGCTGCTTGCAGTGGCAGGAACTGCGGCGGTGGCGGCCCGGGGTCGTTTTACCATGGTTCTCACCGGCGGGCGCACCGTACAGCCACTTTATCAGGGACTGTCGGTGGTGCCGGAGTTGCAGAAGCTGTTGTGCGAGCGGACCGAATACTTCTGGGGGGACGAGCGGATGGTCCCGGCCACTCACCCGGACAGTAATTTCGGCTTGGCCCGGCGCTTGTTTCTTGATGAGTTACGTGTACCCGCCGCACACCAGCACCCAGTGGCAACTGCTCCCGTCGAGCCGGGCGCCGCCTGCATCTACGAGAAGGAACTGCGGGGCTTTTTTGCCGACGACTTATCGGCGGAGGGGTTGCCGATCTTCGATCTGGTCCTCCTGGGGCTGGGGCCGGATGGCCATGTGGCCTCATTGTTTCCTGGTTCCGCAGCCCTGGTGGAACAACAGCGCTGGGCGGTCATGGTTGCTCAGCCCGGGCTGGCGCCCATGGTGCCCAGAGTGACCCTGACCCTGCCGGTGCTTAACCAGGCGCGAATGATCTTGATCCTGGCCGCTGGGGCAGAACGGATTGCGCTGGCCCGGCGTATCAGCCGGAAGGAGGCAGGCACCGGCTCCTTGCCGGCGGCCCGGTTGTGCCCCGCGGGGCGGCTGGTCTGGTTGCTGATGTATGGTTGACAAGTGACCTCGCGCAGGGTCAATGGGAAGACCATGGTGGAAAACTCCGGCGTTTGCTCATCTGAGGGGTAGATGAAGAAGAAAAAAAATCTGAAGCCTTCCCACCTGCTGCTACAGAAAAACCGGCAAGGCCACGCCGGTTCGTTGGCCTTGCGGCTGTTCCACGCCGGCAGGGTAGAGGAAGCGGCGCTGGAAAGCGCCGCCGCCCTGAAAAAAACCCCCCGGGATCCCGAGGCATTATATGTCCAGGGAGTGGTGCGCTGGCAACGGGGAGAACTTTTACCGGCCAAGGAATTGCTGCGGCTGGCTTTGGCGGCGCGGCCGGAGTTTGCCGAGGCGTATTTCGCCCTCGGCTGTCTTAATAACGATGCGGGGAGCCCGGCCGAGGCGGTCCCGGCCTTTGAATACGCCCTGGCCCTGGGCCTGCGTTCCGCCGCCCTGCTCAGTGATCTTGGGTATTCTCTGGATTGTCTGGGGCACTGGGAGCGGGCCATTGCCCATTATCAAGAGGCCCTGCGGCTGGAGCCGCATTATCTGTCGGCCCACTACAACCTTGGGATGGTCCTGGGCCGACGGGGACGCCTTGCCGAGGCCGGCGACTGCTACCTAAAGGCACTGGCAATCGACCCGGGGTATTTCATGGCCATGGACAATCTTGGCTTTGTTTATGAGGCACTGGGTGAACTGGAGAAGGCCGAAACCCTATACCGCCGCTCATTGGGGATTAATGACCGGAATCCGGTTGCCTATAACAACCTGGCGAATGTCCTGAAGAAAAGAGGCCTCTATCGGGAGGCCGAGGCGTGCTGCCGCAAGGCCTTGGCGGTGAACCCCCAATTCGCTCCGGCCCACAATAACCTCAGCACCATCTACTATTCCCTGGGCATGGTGGAGGAGGCCATCGTCTGTGGCCGTCAGTCCCTTCTTTGTGCCCCGGACCCGGCAGTTCATTCCAATCTGCTGCTGCTGCTGCATTATCCGGCCGCCGTCTCCCAGGCGGAGATCTTTGCCGAATCCCTGCGCTGGAGTGCGCTTTATGAAACCGACCGGGCCGCCGGTAGCCGACCCCCTGCCAATGGGCACCAGGAGGGCCGATGTTTGCGGGTCGGATATCTCTCCGCCGATTTTTGCGACCATTCGGTGGCCTACTTCATCGAGCCGCTGCTGTGCCGCCATAATCGGGAGAAAATAGAGGTCTTCTGCTATGCCAACGTCATTAATGAGGATGAGGTAACGGCCCGCTTGCGCGGCCTCGCCGACCACTGGCAGGACATCACAGTGCTCGATGACCCACAGGCTGCCGCGAAGATCAGGGCGGACGGGATTGATATCCTGGTGGATCTGGGTGGGCACACCGGCGGCAACCGGTTGCCGCTCTTTGCCCTCCGGTCGGCGCCGCTCCAGTTGACTTGGCTGGGCTATCCCAACACCACCGGTCTGCGGAGCATGGATTATCGCCTCACCGATATGCTGGCCGATCCGCCCGGCGGTCAGGATGACCAGCTTTCCAGTGAAAGTCTGCTGCGTCTGGAAGGGGGTTTTCTTTGCTATCAACCCGAGGCAGCTACTCCGCCGGTCGGGCCGTTACCGCTCTTCGAACAAAAGCGGACAACTTTCGGATGTTTCAATAACTTGGCAAAGATCACCCCCGAGGCAGTGGTCCTGTGGGCAGAAATCATGCTAGCTGTACCTGGCTCCCGGCTGGTCCTGAAAAATCTGGCCTTGGCGAATCCGGAAACCGCCGCCCGCTATGTAAAGATGTTCGAGGCGACCGGGGTTGTCGGCGAGCGGGTGGAACTGCTGGGGAATCTGCCTGCCAAGGCGGACCACCTCGCCCTGTACGGTAAAATCGACCTCGCCCTTGATACCTTCCCCTATAACGGCACGACGACGACCTGTGAGGCGCTGTGGATGGGGGTGCCGGTGGTGACCCTGCGTGGTGAACGCCATTCCGGGCGGGTTGGCGCAAGCATCATGCACCAGCTAGCCTTGGACGAACTGGTGGCCGATTCACTGCCGGGGTATTTTGATCTGGCTGTATCTCTGGCCAAAGATCCTCAGCGTCTGGCTGTGTTGCGGGCCGGTATGCGACGTCGCCTGCAGGACTCATCCTTGCTGGATGACCAGCGCTTTGCCGCCGCCTTGGAAGAGGTTTATCGGCGCATCTGGGCGACATGGTGCGAATCCGCCGCCTAGTCTGGGCGCTAATCCTTCACCAGATCATTGCGGATCATTTGCGGTCGATGATTTTTTGGATCTGTTCTTCAAAGGTCCTCTCGATCTCGCCCTTGGGTCTGTTCCGGCGGTAATTGTCCAGGAAGAGGACAATGCTTGCAAACAGGAGCGTGAACAAGATGGCCCAAAGGGCCATTTTGACCCGCCTGTTTAAAGCGAACGGTTTGACCTCACCCTCTGCCGCCTGCTCGTCCTGGCGCAGGGCTTGCTCCCTCAGTCGCCGCATTTGTTTTAGTTCCATCCGTTGGATGAACCCAATCAAGGTTTCGCGCTGGGGATCATCCAACGAAACAAAGTGGAGCGCGGTGCCGAACAAGGGGTGGGGATCACCGGCGGGGCTCAGCTCTTCGACGTGCACCACTCGGCCCACCAGGGTCATGGTTCTTGCCTGGCCGAATGGCAGATAGAGTATAAGGTCAAGACGCTCATCGATTTCGAAACGCTCGGGGATATTGATCCTGACGCCGGCTCCGCTCAGGTTTGCCGCCACCGGCAGAGGTTGTTTTTGTGTGGAATCAATCGCAGCCTTACCCGCTTCAGGATGATGTTCTCCGGAAGAGCTTGCCGGTTGCTCGGCTTCCTGCAGCGTCCAGCGGCCCTGTTCGGATCTTCGGCGGTAGGCCAGGGGGATAAAGACGTCGATCCGGAAAAATTCCCGATCGTTGAAGGGGAGGGGTTCTCCGGTAAGCCTGATCTTGAAACGGGAATGGTTGTCGTGGCTCAGGAGAATGGCCCGGCATCTATAGCCTTTCCCCTTTTTCCCGGTTCGGAGATATATTACCGTTCCGGTATCCAGGATAACTGTTTCAGGAAGCAATACTCTGGTTAACTGCAACACCAGCAGGTCCTGGTGGACAAAGATAATTTTCGCGTCATCCCGGAACTGCTTTTCCTCCAACAACGGAAGTTCCACCTCAATCCGCATACCCGGGGGAAAGACGTCAGCGTATTTCAGGATATCATCCGTCTTGGCTTCGTGGATGCCGACCCGCATGGGCCACCTCGTTGTTCAAGTTGGTTTTCTATAATCTCACCTAAAGCGAAATGGCGAGATTGTCAATTGTGATGATTTGGGGCACTTGAGGGAAACGGCCGCCCGGTCGCGAATTGGCAGTCCGGGGCTGGCGGGGTAACTTGCAGGTTTTCTTGGCTTGGGCATTAGCGGTCAGGCGACCGCTCCCACCCGACCCTCATGCCTGCGCTCTATCTTCCCGGCACTGCTCGGCAATGGTCCAGAAGGCGCGGATGATCGGGTTGGCTAGGTTCCTTGCCGGGGTGCAGACTCCCACCGAAAAAGGCTCCAGGTCCGGCGTTACTTCTAAAATTCTGATCTGCTCTTTTAACGGGCTGTTCTCCAGCACCAGCTTCGGCACTACGCCTACCCCGCAGCCCAGGCTGACCATGGCGATGATCGCCTCGTTGCCGGCCACCCGGGCGTAGATGTTGGGTTCGACCAGGCGGGCAGCCAGCCAACGGTCCAGCCTCTCTCGACTCAACCCCCGCTCGGCCATGATCAGCGGGGTGCGCTGCCAGTCGATCTCCTTCTTTGCATAAATCACCGCCCCCGGAAAACTGGCTGGCCCGATGAAAACCAGCGGGGTCTCGATGATCGGCAGGAACTCCAACCCCGGCGGCCTCACCTCGGGCAGGGCGGCGATGGCCACCTCGGCCTCGTCGTTGCGCAGCTTGACCAGGGCGCGGGCGGCGTCGCCGGTTTGCAGGTTGAGATGGACGCCGGGGTATTCGGCCCGGAAGCGGCCCAGGAGTTTGGGCAGGATGCCGTACACGGCGGTCACCGAGCAGAAGAGGCTGAGCTGGCCCCCCGGCACCTCGCCTGCGGCCAACCGGTTGACCAGTTCCTGCCAGCGCTGGATGGCGTCATCGGCATACTCCTTGACCAGTTGCCCAGCCGGGGTCAGGGATGCCGAACGGTTGTCGCGGAGGAAGAGGGGGTGGCCCAGTTCCTCTTCCAGCCGCTGGATGGTCCGGGTTAACGCGGACGGCGTCAGGTTGCAGGCCCGGCTGGTGCGACCGAAATGCAGGGAGGTGGCCAGGTGGCGGAAGAGTTTGAGTTCTTGGAGGTTCATGGGGTTGAGCGAAGGCTTTTAATTGATCGAAGATTTCTGGTTGTTGGAGGCTTGGTAGTCATGGGAACTATGGGACTTTATGGGAATTATAACTGCTTGCCGCTCAGACCCCACAGAGGCCGACTACCCCGACCATAAGTCCCATAAAATCCCATTGCTCCCGTAACGCAAAGTCCAGCTAGTTTGAGTGTTGCAATTCAAGCAACACCATATCGCTAATAATGCACTTGACGCAACCATGAACTTGGTGGCAATATCGCGGGAGCTAAAAAAAATCGTAACAACAAATACAAACAGGAGAACCGCCATGTCCAGCAACTATTTCAATACCCTGCCGCTGCGTTTGCAGCTTGAGGAACTCGGCCAGTGTCGTTTCATGGATGCTACGGAGTTCAATGGGGTTGAGGCCCTCAAGGGCAAGAAGATCGTCATCGTCGGCTGCGGCGCCCAAGGGTTGCACCAGGGGTTGAACCTGCGGGACAGCGGTCTCGACGTTTCCTACACCTTACGGGATGCGGCCATCAAAGAGCAGCGCCAGTCCTGGAAGAACGCCACTACCAATGGTTTCACCGTGGGTACCTACAAGGAACTGATCCCCAAGGCCGACCTGGTCATCAACCTGACCCCCGACAAGCAGCACACTTCGGTGGTCAAGGCGGTGATGCCGCTGATGAAGAAGGGCGCCTGTCTCTCATACTCGCACGGTTTCAATATCGTGGAAGAGGGTATGGAGATCCGCAAGGATCTGACCGTCATCATGGTCGCTCCCAAGTCACCTGGAACCGAGGTGCGCGAGGAGTACAAGCGCGGCTTTGGCGTTCCCACCCTGATTGCCGTCCATCGCCTGAATGACCCCAAAGAAGAGGGCTGGGACCTGGCCAAGGCCTACGCCTGCGGCACCGGCGGCGATCGGGCAGGGGTGCTGGAGTCCTCCTTTGTGGCCGAGGTCAAGTCCGACCTGATGGGCGAGCAGACCATCCTTTGCGGCATGCTCCAGGCCGGCTCGCTTCTCTGCTACGACAAGATGATCGAACAGGGCATCGACAGCGGCTACGCCTCCAAACTGGTCCAGTTTGGCTGGGAGACCGTCACCGAGGCGCTCAAGCATGGCGGCATCACCAACATGATGGACCGTCTGAGTAATCCGGCCAAGATCAAGGCCTTTTTACTGGCCGAGGAATTGAAGCTCTCCCTGGCCCCGCTCTTCGAACAGCACATGGACAACATTATGAGCGGCCAGTTCTCCAAAACCATGATGGAGGATTGGGCCAATGACGACAAGAATCTGCTCAAATGGCGGACCGCCACCGGCAAGACCGCCTTCGAGAAATCGACCACCACCACGAAGAAGATCTCCGAGCAGGAGTACTTCGATAACGGCATCCTGATGGTGGCCATGGTCAAGGCCGGCGTCGAGCTGGCCTTCGATACCATGGTTTCGGCCGGGATTAAGGAGGAGTCGGCCTATTACGAATCCTTGCACGAGCTGCCGCTGATCGCCAACCTGATCGCCCGCAAGCGGCTCTACGAGATGAACGTGGTGATCTCCGATACCGCCGAGTACGGCTGCTACCTCTTCGCCCACGCCGCCGTGCCGCTCCTGGCCAAGTTCATGCAGAAGATCGACACCGACGTGATCGGCAAGGGGATCGGCAAAAAGGACAACGGGGTCAAAAACGTCGAGCTGGTCCAAGTCAACGAGGCGATTCGCTATACCGCCATCGAGATGATCGGGGGCGAGTTGCGTGCCCACATGGGCGCGATGAAACCAATCCTGTAATTTCGATACGTTACGGCTGAAAAAGGCAACCTTTTGGGTTGCCTTTTTTTGTTGGCGGCTGTTTTTGACAGATAGTCGGTTTACCCTTGAAGCTCTGGATTGAAGGGGGTATGTATTCCAACTAATAGATAATATGGGTTTAATTTACCGAGAGTTGGGGAGGGGGAGATGTCACGGGCGCAGAAAGGGGTAGGTGAATTCCTGGATATTGAGACAGTGCGGGTGATGAACCGTGAACTGAAAAGTTTTTTGGAGCACTCGCTGACCACGGACGCCTTTTGGGAAAAATGGACTGCCGATAATGTCCCGACCGTGGGCTTGCGATGTTGGGAGATAAAAAACTGCAAGCACACGGAGTGCCCCGCCTATCTTAACGCGGACACCCGGTGCTGGCTCAAGGCCGGTACACTGTGCGAGGGGAAAATCCAGGGCGATTTTGCCAATAAGTTTGAGAGCTGCTTTAGCTGTGAAGTCCTTGGCCGGATAGAGTCCGACGCAGTACGCTCCCTGTACGAGCATATCAATATTTTGATTCATCACCTGAAGAACCGGGATGCCAAGATCGTATCGTGTGCCATAACCGATCAGTTGACCGGGGTGTATAACCGGCTCTATTTCAATGAGTATATGAGCAAGCGCCTGGCGCAGGCCGAACGTTCGGAAGAACAACTGTCCTTGATCATGATTGATCTTGATGGCTTCAAGGGTTTGAACGACACCCATGGCCATCGGGCCGGTGACGAGGTTTTGGTGGAGACGGCAGATTTGCTTCTAAGGGTGGTCAGGAATTCGGACCTGGTTTTCCGCTATGGCGGCGACGAATTCCTGGTGGTTCTGGCCCAGGTGGAATGCGATAAGGCCCAGTTGGTGAAGCAGCGGATTTCCCGGGCCGTCGAACAGTGGAACCTTGAAAAGAACCGCTATGACCAGTTCCGGCTGTCCTTGAGCCTTGGCTGTTCCGGCTGGAACAAGGGAGATGACTTATTGACCAGAATCGATGAGGCCGACGCCCAGATGTATCATGAGAAGAGGATGAAAAGAGAGGGTGAAAGGCGGCTGCAACCCCAGGCCCGCCAGTTGGGGCATAACTGAAACTAGCTTAGCGAAGCCCCCAAGGCAGGGGGACAACCTTTACCGGTAGAGGGGCAGGGAGAAGATGAAGACCATTACCCTTAAGGACAATCAGGCGGCAATTATTCTGGAAACCTCGCCGGAAGGGGAGATCCACGTGGAATTGGCCTTGCCTGACGAAGGTCCCGAGACGGACGGATTCGTGGCTGCCCTGTGTATGGTAATCGCCAGGAAGCTGATCGAGGATGAGGGCTTTCAGGAGGACATCCTCTCAGAAATTGATTAGGGGCCGTCAAGAAACAACTTGTTGTATTAATGGCCGCTTGGATACGGCCCCTTCTGCCGTTTACAGCCTCTGAATGTGACGGTTATTTTTGAACGATGGTTTAGTGCGGAATGGCCTCCCGATTACCCCGCTGCTCTGCCGGGTCGCCCGCTCATGATCGACTCATCCTTGTCTCGGGTGCTCCCCATTGCTCAAGGTCCGCGGCCCAGGGCGCTTGCGCGAGTGCTTCGCTCAGGCGATCTTGCCCTTACCCTCTCCCGGCTCATATTTCCCACCTGACCACGACCCCCTGCGCCACTGACTATAATCAGCTTTGTCCCCGACATTCAGGACGAGCGGATTCGCCGAGCGGGTTTTTCCGACAAAAAAAATGTTTGGCGGGCATTTTCCCAAAGCACGGGTTGCTTGTACCGGGTCGCGCATTATAAGCTGGACATGATCAGTTCAGGCTATGTGCGGATTGGGGCGGCCAGGCAGTGGCCCCCTGCGATTTTTTCAAGCGAGATATAAGGAGATAAGGTGGACACTAACTTTAGCCGCAAACGGTCGCCCTGGCGGCGCACCAAGATTGTCGCCACCTTAGGGCCGGCCACAGAATCCACCGCTGCCATCGATCGGTTGATCGGTCTGGGGGTTAACTGCTTCCGGTTAAATTTTTCCCACGGCGAGCACGCCTGGCACGAGCAGCTGATCGGGCGGGTGCGCGAGAGCGCCGAGCGTCTGGGGGTGCCGGTTGCCATCCTGCAGGACATCTCCGGCCCCAAGATCCGGGTCAATCCCATGATGCCGATGCTCCTGCAGCACGACCAAGAGTTGATGATCTTCCGGGATGGGGTGCCGCCAGGCGTGGCCGGCATCTCCATCAACTACCCCCAGGTCTTGGATGCCATCAAGGTGGGTGATCAGATCTTTTTTGCCGATGGCAGTATTCGCACCGAGGCGGTGCGGGTTGGCACCGAGGGGGTGGCGGTGCGGGTGCTCCAGGGCGGCCCGTTAAGTTCCCGCAAGGGAGTCAATCTGCCGGTCCGGGGGCTTGACCTGTCGGCCCTGACTCCCAAGGACCGGGATGACCTGCTCTTCGGGGTCCGCCACGGGGTCGATCTGGTGGCGGTTTCCTTTGTCCGTTCCGCCGAGGATCTGCTCCAGGCCCGCCGGGTGATCGTCGAGGCGGGTGGCGATACCCCGATTTACGCTAAAATCGAAAAGGAAGAGGCCCTTGATAATCTGGACGAGATCATCAAGGTGGCCGACGGTATTCTGGTGGCCCGGGGCGACCTGGGGGTGGAGATCGGTCTGCACCGGGTGCCGGTGGTTCAGAAGGAGATCCTCCGGCGGGTGGGGCATAAGGGGCTGCCAGTGATCGTCGCCACCCAGATGCTGACCTCCATGGTCAACTCGCCCTATCCGACCCGGGCCGAGGTCTCGGACGTGGCCAACGCCGTGTTGGACGGGGCCGACGCGGTGATGCTTTCCGAGGAAACCACGGTGGGGAATTACCCCGGCGAGGCGGTGGCCATGCTCGACCTGACCATTCGGGAAACCGAGTGTTGCTACCCCTGGTATCGAGAATTTCACGAGGTCGGTGGTCCGCGCCGGGCATTTGCCGCGGCCGCCGTCACCCTGCAACGCACCACCGGGGCCATCGGCATTGTCTCCTTCACCGAAAGCGGGCTCATCGCCATGATGGTGGCCCGGCAACGGCCGCGGACCAGGATGCTGGCGGCCACCAGCAATCCCCGCACCTTGCGCAGGCTGGCCCTGGTCTGGGGGGTGGAGCCGGTGTGGATGCCGGTTTCCTACGTCAACAGTGATGAGGCGGTATACCACTTTTTCCGGGAACACGCAGAGTTGCTGAGAATCACTGCCGACCGCTTCTATATCGCCACCATCGGCCGCAACTCCGACCGCAGTGGTTCCACCAATCTGATGCTGCTGGTCGACGAACCTTGCCTGGCCCAACTGGCGGAGACCCATGGGTGATGGTTTTGGTGTTTTTCGGCGGGTGTCTGAATAATGGGAGTGATGGGAATACCCTGAGCCGCGGCTGGGGTCGGGCGCACCTTAGACCGTATTGCGGCTGGTCAGGTAGATATCAAAACGGTGGGCACCGCTCTTTTGCACCAAATCCGGGGTGAGGTCGGCCAGTGGTTCCGCCCCGGCTGGGCGTTTAACGACCACCCGGCGGGTGGCGCACCTCCGGGCGGCTGCCAGCAGTTCGTCGCTGTCTTCGTCCGGCCCGGCCAGCATCCGGAGAATAACCATCTCCTTTTTGACCAGGGCGCTCTTGTCGCGGTGCGGGTACATGGGGTCCAGGTAGATCACCTCGGGGCGTTCCGTCTCGGGTAATGCCCGCACAATCTCCCGGCTGTCGCCAGTCAGCAGAAATAATCTCTCCCCCACAATTCGCGTGATCTTTTCGTCCCCCTGGGCCCGGGCCAGGCCATCGGCCAGCAGGGCCGCCAACACCGGATGGCGTTCGATCAGGGTCACCCGGCAACCGTGGGCAGCCAGGACGAATCCGTCTCGGCCCAGACCACCGGTGGCGTCCAGCACCGTTGGGGTGCGGTTTCTCTTACTGGACACCGCCCGGATTACCCCTTCGTCCCGGCTGCTCCCGTAACGACGACGGAAATCGGCCTTGCCTTCCAGAAAATCCACATAAACCGGGCCCGGCGCTCCCCGACCGGTTTGGCGTAACTCCAGGCGGACGGCGGTGACGACCAGCAGCAGGGTGGAGGATTCGTCATCCAGTGGAACAAGCGGCAGTGCCATCCGTTTAGCTAGGGCGGCGGCGGTGCCGGTCTGTTCGGGGCTCTCCGGGGTGACCCCGATTTTGATGGTTGTGGTTGTGAAAGACACGTATTCTCTCCCCCCGTTGCCGGGCAAGGTTATGCTGGACAGGCCGGGGTGGTGAGGTTATAAATGTGCGGAAATTTCCCCTCTCCCCGCCCCTCCACCCCACAAGGGGGTATCAAGATCCCATGAGGGGAGAGGGAGTCAAAAACCTCCCCTCCCTTCATGGGAGGGGATTGAGGGGAGGGTGAAGGCAAGCACATCAATCAAAAGTCTCAACGGACAAGTTCGACAGAGAATACCACAATGGACCCGACCCACAAGAGAGAAGCCAAGGTGGTGGCGGTAATTCCCGCCCGCTATCTTTCCAACCGTTTCGAGGGCAAGCCGCTGGCGCCGATCTGCGGCAAACCGATGATCCAACATGTTTACGAACGGGCGCAAGCGGTGGAGCTGTTGTCCCTGGTGGCTGTGGCCACTGATGATGAGCGTATTGCCGATTGTGTGCGCGGCTTCGGCGGCATGGTGGTCATGACCAGCTCCCAGCATGTCTCCGGCACCGACCGGCTGGCTGAGGCCGCCACTCTGTTGGATATCAACGAGCAGGACGTGGTGGTCAATATCCAGGGCGACCAGCCCCTGTTTGACCAGTCGGTGGTGGCCCAGGTGGCTCAGCCGCTGCTGGACGACCCCGCCTTGCCCATGTCGACCTTGATCTACAAGATCATCCGCCCCGAGGAAATCACCGACCCCAACCATGTCAAGACGGTCTTCGACCGTAACGGCATGGCCCTTTATTTCTCCCGCTCCCCCATCCCCCACCAGCGCAATCCGGAGGATGTCGAGAAGCCCACCTACTACAAGCACCTGGGCTTTTACGGCTACCGTAAGGGTTTTCTCCTGACCTACGTGGGGTTGCCGGAAGGGGAGTGGGAGCGTTTTGAGAAACTGGAGCAGCTACGCGCCCTGGAGTACGGCTACCGGATCAAGGTGGTGCTGACCGAACACGACTCCATCGAGGTGGACACCCCCAAGGACCTGGAGCGGGTGGAGGAGATGTTTCGGCAGGGGCGGAGCTAAGCTGGTTACAGGCGGGCGCTTTTTATAATTTCCATGACTCCTGTAACTCCCATGGGCGCTATGGAACCTAGGCTTTCAGCGCAACCCAGAAATAATCCCAAGAATAACCACATAATCAACGAGGTAACACCATGCGTAAAAAAATCACCATCATCGGCTCCGGCAATGTCGGGGCCACCGCTGCCCACTGGGCGGCCAGCCGGGGGCTGGGCAACGTGGTTCTCCTGGACGTGGTCGAGGGGATTCCTCAGGGCAAGGCCCTGGACCTCCTGCAGGCCGGGCCGGTGGACGGCTTCAATAATCTGATCACCGGCACCAACGATTTCGCTGATTCGGCCGGTTCCGATGTGGTGATCATCACCGCCGGCCTGGCCCGTAAGCCGGGGATGAGCCGCGACGATCTCCTGGCCAAGAACGTGGCCATCGTCAAATCCTGCGCCGAGCAGGCCGCCAAGCATTCACCGGACTGTGTGCTGATCGTGGTCACCAACCCCATCGACGCCATGGTCTATACTGCCTTCAAGGTCGCTGGGTTGCCCAGTCGGCGGGTGATCGGCATGGCTGGGGTCCTTGATTCCGCCCGCTACCGCACCTTTCTGGCCTTGGAACTGGGAGTGGCCCCCCGCGATGTCAATGCCATGGTCATGGGTATCCACGGTGACCACATGCTGCCCCTGGTCCGGCTGGCCAACGTCTCCGGCATCCCGGTGACCGACTTGATCCCGGCTGGACGTTTGGCCGAGATCGTCAAGCGTACCCAGCACGGGGGCGGCGAGATCGTTAACCATCTTAAAACCGGCAGTGCGTTCTACACCCCAGGTCTGGCCGCGGTGGAAATGGCTGAAGCGGTGCTGACCGATGCCAAACGGGTCCTGCCCTGTGCCGCCTATGTGGAAGGCGAGTTCGGCTTCTCCGGCTGCTTTCTGGGGGTGCCGGTTGTCCTTGGTGAGGGCGGGGTCGAGCGAATTATCGAATTTAAATTGACCGAGGAGGAGCAGGCGGCCATGGCTGTTTCCGAGGCGGCAGTCCGGAAACAGATGGCCGAGACCGGACTCTAGGTATCCTTGGTGAGGGGAGGGCAGGCATGAGCGATGGGGCGGCGAACAATCTGCTGACCAAACTGGGTGAAACCGGTTTTTCCCCGCTGGAGCTGGTGACCGGGCAGGGGTTGCTCGAAAAGGTAGTCGAGCTGTCCTTGAGCGGTGTGCCCACCGGGCCGGCCTCGCTGACCGCGGGGCTGTCCCGCTTGGCCGATGTGCTGGCGGCGGTCGACACCAGTGACCTGCGGGTGGTGGTGTTTGGCGGCGGCACAGGTTTGTCCAACCTGGTTGGCGGCGACAGCCGCCACCCCGCTTGGCCCGAGGAGCCTTTTCAGGGGCTCAAGGAACTCTTCCCGCTCACCAGCGCCGTGGTCTGTGTCACCGACGACGGCGGCTCCACTGGCGAATTGCTCAAGGACCTGGACCTGGTTGCCCTGGGTGACCTGCGGCACGTCATGCTCTCCTCGATTCGTCAGCGTCGCCTGCAGGTGCAATACAATCTCACCGAGCGCGACTGCCTGCTGGTGGCGGCCGAGCTGTTCCGCCTCTTCAATTATCGTTTCACAACCCCTCCCGACACGGCTGAGCTTCTGCTGCGGGAGGCCGGGGTCGACCTGGCCCGCTTGCCCGCCCGGATGGGCGAGGAAATTGGCCGTCTCCTGGCAGATATCTTTAACGACCGGTATCTGCAACCGCTGCTTTTGCGGCCCCATTGTCTGGGCAATCTTCTGCTGGTAGCGGCAGTGCGAGGTTGCGCTGAGGTGGCCGGGGATGGCGTGGAGTGGTCGGCGGCCCTCCCGGAGGGGCTGTCCCGGTTGGCCGAGGTGCTGGGGGCCGGGGGTGAGGCGGTGCTGCCCTGTTGCACCACCCCGTCACAGTTGAAGCTGTTGTACGCCAATGGGGTGATGGTCACCGGTGAGTACAAGGCGGGGTATGCCCGAAGAGGCTGTCCGGTGGAAAGGGTCTTTGTTGTTCCCTCTGGCCCCCCGGCCGTACCGGCCCGGGTTCTGGAGCTGATTGCGGCGGCCGACATCATTGTCTATGCCCCGGGAAGCCTTTATACCAGCATCATCCCTATTTTGCAGCTACCGGAGATTGTGGCGGCGGTGCGGGCAAATTCTAAAGCGCTTAAACTCCTCGTCACCAACCTCTGGGTCCAGAAGGGCGAGACGGATTTGGCTCCCCACGCCGGGGGGCGGCGTTTCCAGGTTTCCGATATGCTCGACGCCTATCAGCGCAATATCCCCGGCGGGATCAGCGGGTTGTTTAAGGAGTTGATCGTCATGGGGCTGCGTGATATCCCCGGCAGCATCCTGCAGAGTTACGCCCTGGAAGGCAAGGTGCCGATCTATTTTGACCGGCAACGGGTGGTTGAAATGGGCTTCGTTCCCCTGGAGTGCCGGATTTATTCCGGGCCGGCCTTGGTGAAAAAGCGGGTCGTGCAGCACGATCCCGCCGCCATGGCCAAGGCGATCAGGGCGATCTGGGCCGTCCGGGAACGGTTGCCTGAAGCCTCGGTGTGCTTGGCGATGACCGAGGTTATCCCCCTCCGGACCGGGGTGCCCGAACAGATCCCGGCCCGCCGATACGCAGTCCTGGTTGACCGGATCAGCCAACTGAGTATCGCTCCGCCCTTGCGGCCGCTGCTCACGGAAATTCTCTGGCGCCATCAGGACGTGGCCTTGGCCCATCTGCATTATCTGGCCGGGGTGGTTCTGGTGGAGTCCTTCGAATGGCCGCGTTCCCAGGAGTGGGACCGGATCTTTTCCTTCTACGACCCGGTGGACCGGTTAATAAAAATCCGCGCTGATGTCTTTGCCGATTCGGAGCGCTTTGAGCTGGCATTTTTGGTGGCGTTAGGCGAATCCTTGTTGGGAAACTATACGGTGGCCAAGGAGCTCCGGCCCGTGGCCGACGAAACTGGTCTGTTGGGCCGGGTTTTCCGCATTACCCTGCGCCCGGTGGCCGAACGCTGGGCCTGGCTTGGCGATACGGAGCTGCATGAGTATCTCAGCCTAGCCCGGATGAGCCGCACCACCCGGAACCCCTTGGTGTACACCCGTCTGGTCAGCGGTAACGAGGGTTTTACCCCGCCGGGCCTGCTTTTCGGCCTGGTTTACGCCTGGTATCTCGACAACCGTTTCGCCCCCCATATCGAATACAAAATGGCCATTCTCCGCATGGAGGTGCCGGACATGATCCCCGAGCAATTAAAGGTCGGTGGGCGGCGTCGGCGGCTGGTGGATTTTTTCCGGCAACGGGTCTTCGGTTATGCCGAGGTCAAACTAGTGCCGGAAATCGGGGACTGGGAGAGGTTATGAGCGGGATCGTCCTGGCCGAATATGATCCGGTGGCCCCGCGGCAGCAATTTTGTGCCTTGCTCAAAATTGATGGGGCGATGCTTGACCAGTTGAGAGTGGGGCTGGCCCGGGGGTGTCCCGGGGTAGTGATCAGCCACGATCCCGGGCAGGGACTGATGCTGGCGGCCTTTCCCGAGGACGGCGACCGGCTGGAGTGGTTACGGGTCCTGGCCGCGGCCTTGGATGCGTATGTCGGCGCCCCAGCCGGTACGGCCCCGGAGCTACTGGAAACCCGTTTGGTGGCGGTGGACTGTGACAGCGAACCGGCCCTGCCTTTTTCCCGGTTTTTTACCTTGCTTCAAGTACCGCCCCGCCCCGGGCGGGAGGAACCTTGTCTGGTCATGTCTCACGGCACCAGCTTCGGTTCCGGTCGCCATCCCTCCACCCGGCTGGCCATGGCCGCCCTGGACCGGCTGGCCGAGAGGGCAGGGATGTTCCCGGCCCGGGTGCTGGATGTGGGATGCGGCTCGGGTATCCTGTCGCTGGCCTGTGGGATATTGGGGGCGCGGGAGGTGCTGGGAATCGACATCGACGCCGGGGCCTTGGTGGTGGCGGCTGCCAATGCTGCCAGTAATCGGTTATCTGACCGGGTACGTTTTTCCGGGGAACGGTTAGCCGAGTTAACCGGGCGGTATGATTTGCTGGTGGCCAATGTTACCGGGGCGGTGATGTGCGGCATGGTGACCGATTTTGCCCGGTTGGCGAGTCCTCGTGGCTGGCTGGTGGTTTCAGGGCTGCAGGGTCGGCAGTTTGAGGAGATGGTTGAACTTCTCGCCGGGCTGGGTTTTGCGGTAGTTGCGCGGTTTGCGGATCTGCCCTGGCGGGCGGGGTTATTGCGGTTTAGGGGAGCTGGTTCGGTATAGGAGTTATGGGAATAATGGGACCTATAATTTCCACAAACCCAAACCGCTCCTATTTCCCCCGCAGTGCCCCCGGCCACAACACCTTGTGGAGTTGGATCTGCAACCGCACCGGCAGCCGGTCGGCGAGGATCCAGTCGGCCAGTGCCCCAGGTTCCAGCAGGGTGGTCACCGGGGAGAAGTGGACGATCCGGGGGCCGGGAAGGTGATGTTCCCGGAGAAATTCCAGCGCCCAGTTGTAGTCGTCCCGCGAGGAGATAACAAACTTCAATTCATCCTCGGGACCGAGCAAGCGCAGGTTGTTCTGGGCGAAACTCCGGCCGGTGCCGCTGTCGGGGCACTTGACATCAACAATCTTGATCACCCCGGTTGGAACCCGGTCTAAAGGCAGGCTGCCGTTGGTTTCCAGTAATACCTGCCGACCGCTGGCCAGGAGTGATTCCAGCAGGGGGTAGACCTCCGCCTGAAGCAACGGCTCGCCGCCGGTGACCTCCACCAGGAAACCAGGATATTCGGCGACAAAGGCGAGGATCTCCGTCACGCTTCGCCGGGTGGGAGGCTCGGCGTTGGCGTAGCCGGCGTCACAGAAGTGGCAGTGCAGGTTGCAGCCGGCCAGGCGGATAAAAACGCAGGGGCGTCCGGCGTAGCTGGACTCGCCTTGGATGCTGAAAAACAGCTCGGAGATGTTAAGCGTCGGCGTCTTCACGATAGATCACCCCGCAGCTATCGGTTTCCCGAACCTCGACGCTGTATGGCGCGTAATGGGGGGTGCTCAGGGATTTCTTCAGATTCTCGAAGATATAGATGGCAATGTTCTCCGAGGAGGGGTTGGCGGTCAGGAAGGCCGGGTGTTCGTTCAAGTCGCGGTGGTCGAGGGATTCCATGATTTCCCGGATGGCATTCTTGGCTACCCGGAAGTCCACGGCCATGCCCAGATCGTCCAGCTTGACGGCCCGTACCGTCACCGTGACCTTCCAGTTGTGGCCGTGGGGCCTTTCGCAGTTGCCGGGATAGTTGCGGAGATGGTGGCCGGCTGAAAAATGGCTTTCTACAAAGATGTCGAACATGGTCTTCTCCTGCTCTGGGTTCTGATGAACCAGGTGCTTGGGGGCTGGGTAAACGGCGCCGATATATCTCTTGAAAGTTCGCCGGTTTTTTACTACTAAGTGTCTGACTTTTTACCCGATGGCAACAGAAAAATCCAGGCTGAAGACCGAAGGCTGAAGACTAAAGGGACGAATCAAACAGTCCTTCCCGCCAATCTTCAGCCTTCAGTCTTCAGCCTAATCCCCTAATAAAGAGGTGCCCCCGTGGCCTTGATCGCCCCTTTCCGCGGCCTGCGTTATAATCCCGAAAAGATCGCCAATCTTGAAGAAGTGGTGACCCCGCCCTACGATGTGATCGATGAGCGGGCCCAGGCCGAGTTGCTCCGCCGTAACCCGTACAGTATGATCCGGCTTGATCTGAGTAAGAGTGTCAAGAGCGAGGAGATGACGGAGGCGCGTTACCAGCAATCGCGCCAGCTACTCGACGAGTGGTTGACCGCCGGGGTGTTGCGCCGCGATGAAACCCCGGCCATCTATCTCTATTTTGTCGACTATCAGCATCCCTCCGGTCGCCGCCTGACCCGCAAGGGGCTGGTCTGTCTGACCGGCCTGGCTGAATTCTCCGAGGGGATCGTCAAACCCCATGAGCAGGTCTTCCGCGGGGTGGTCACCGACCGGTTGCGGTTGCTCGATGCCTGCCGCACCCAGTTCAGCCAGGTGTTTTCGGTCTTCCCCGATCCGGAAGGCTCGGTGATGGCGGTGTTGGAGGCGGCACGGGAACCGGAGCCGCAGGGGCATTGCCAGGATAAGGACGGCTGTCGCCACTCGCTCTGGCGGGTTTCCGATCCGGCGGCCATCGCCCAGGCCCGGGAGTTGATGCGCCATAAATGTGTCTATATCGCCGACGGCCACCACCGTTACAATACCGCTCTGCAGATGCGGGAATTGATGGCCTCGCGGCAAGGCGGAGTAGCGACCGACAGTCCATTTAATCACGCCATGATGTATCTTTGTCCCATGGAAGATCCGGGTCTCTCGGTTCTTCCAACCCACCGCTTGGTACGCCTGCCGCGCCGGGGTGCAGCCCCGCTGGTCGAGCTGCTGGCGGCCGGGTTCGAGGTCGAGGAGGTCCGTGGCGGCAGTCGCGAGGCACTGGTGGGCGAGGTGCTTTTGCGGATGGATGAGAACCGCGCCAGCCGCATGACCTTCGGCCTCTATCATCCCGGCGAGGATCGCTGCTTTTTGCTGAGTCTGAAGGCCGGGAGTATGGAGGCCGAAGGTTTCGGCACCATCCCGCCGGAATTGCGTCAGCTCGATGTGGTGGTCCTGTCGGAACTGATTTTGGGCCGCTATCTGGGGCTCGACCACCATCGCTGTGAGGCGGAGCACCTGCTTGATTACTTCAGCGACCCCGACGAGGCGCTGGATAAGGCGGTCAAGGAGACACTGACCGGCGAGGGCGACAGCGTAATCTTCCTGTTGAACAACACCCTGGTGGCCCAGGTCCGCCAGGTTTCCGACGCCGGGCTGATTATGCCCCATAAATCCACCTATTTCTACCCCAAGGTCATGACCGGCCTGGTCATGAACCAGTTGGTGGCAGAGGAAGCGGTTGATGTCTGAAGTCCCGGCCCGGGAACTGACCAACGATAATCTCTTCGCCGGGCGGCTGAGCTGCCGCCAACATCGCCACGGCTACCGTTTCTCGGTGGATGCCGTTCTGCTTGCCCATTTTTTTACCCCGCAAAGTGCCGAACAGATCATTGACCTTGGCTGTGGCTGCGGGGTTGTCTCCTTGATTATCGCCTATCGCCATCCCGGCTTGCAGCTGACCGGCCTGGAGCTCCAGCCGCAACTGGCGGCGCTGGCGCGGCGGAACGTGGCCGAGAACGGTCTCGCTGAGCGGATTGCTCTGGTTGAAGGGGATCTGCGTAAGATCGACGAGTTCTTCATGCCCGAGCAGTTCCAGCGGGTGGTCTGCAATCCCCCATTTTATCGGAGTGCGGCGGCGCGGCTCAATGACAATCCCGAGCGCCGGTTGGCCCGGCATGAGGTGACGGCTGAGCTAACCGAGGTGGTGGCGGCGGCGAGTCGGCTTCTGGCCAAGGGTGGTTGGGTCGATCTGGTCTACCCGGTCGAGCGGGCGGATGACCTGCTGGCGTCCTTGCGCGGGGCCGGACTGGAACCGCAGCGGTTGCAGATGGTTTATGGTTATCCGGGCGCCGCAGGTAAGCTGGTGCTGGTTGAGGCGGTGAAAGGTGGCGGCGAGGAGCTGGAGATGTTGCCGCCGTTTTATATCTGCCGAGAGGCGGGGGGGGAATATACGGCAGAGATGGCGCGGTGTTATGCGCCGTGAGGGAAAGCGAACCGCTGAATATTGAACAAGTAATATAAATGTATTGGCTGCGAAATTCTGCCAAATTCCACTTCAGTATTCTGCGGTTCGCAGCTATTCTGCTGCCAGTTCCGCCATATGTTTCTGGGCGAATTCAATGCCCGGGTCCATGGAAAGGGCCAGGGTGAAGGACTTCATCGCCTCTTCTTTTTTTCCTAGTTTCCGATAGTTGACGCCCAGATTGGCGTAATCGATGGCCGAGGTGGGGGCCAGGTATACGGCCTTGGAGAAATGGGCCACCGCCGCCTCATGGTCGGCCAGTTTGTAGTGGCAAAAGCCCAGAAGATTGTGGAGGTCGGGCCGTTCATCGTCATGTTCGGTGCCCTTTTTCAGGGTAGTGATCGCCTCTTCGTAACGTTCCAGATCTTTCAGGCAGCTACCCATGAAGGAGTAGATGTAAGGGATGTCCTCATGGTCGGGGTTCAGGGTCAGGGCCAGTTGCAAATGTGGGAGGGCCGCCCCGGGCTGGCCCAGGTTATAGAGGTTCTGACCCAGATAGAACTCGATGAAATAGGAGCCTGGCAGCAGCTTTTCCAAGCGGGTCAGGTGGCAGGCCTTCTCGGCGGGATCGGCCAGGAGCTCGTTGACCAGTTTGGCGGCAAAAAGACCGGCGTTACTGATCATGGAGCGCTCCCGGAAATGGGCGCCGGGCACGATGGTGTAGATGGTGGGGATCTGGAGTTCGTCATGCATCGTGTTTACCACCAGCACCTCCAGGTCGAGTTCTTTCAGGGCGGTGAGACAGTGTTCTATCTCGACCTTGATATTGACGTCGCCCAGATCGGGTAAATCATGGATGTCTTTCTTGCTGCCCGGTTTGGTGATATAGCGGACCTCGTCCATGTTCAAGGGCTTCGGCAATCCTGAGGCCACGTAATTGGCCATGGTGTTGAAATCTCCGGCCAGTTGGGCCACCTCGGTAAGTGCCCGGATCAGGGATTTGTTCGGGTCGGGTGTGGTGCCCGCAGTGTAGACGATCTCACTCGATTCCGGGAAGGTGGCAGGGTCAATGGCCAAGGCGCCGACGGTCGGGATACCGGTGTCGAGGCTGAAGTCGCTGAGGTAGACCCTGATGTTATGCCGGGCAAATTTATCGAGCAGCTCCCGGGCCACCGGATCGGTGACGCTGTCCGGATCAATCAGCGGCACCTTGATCTCCTTGCGGCTGATCAAGGAGCAGACGTGGCGTTCTACGATCTCGCAGATCCCCTGGCTGACCGCCTCTTCGTAAGTGTTGCCGGCTGAGGGACCGTTGAATTCGTTAATCGCGTAAAACCAGGAGAAGGGCACCAGGACTTCGCCGCCACGGCTCAGGTTGGTGGCCCAGACCCATTGCATGACCAGCCCTTCGAGCATCTGCCCCAGTAATTCCGGGCTGGTCTTTTCGTCGTGGACCGATTGGAGCAGCCGCTCCAGGGGCAGCACGGGCTGGTCGGCGGCCTTGAGGTTTTCGTAGGTGTCGTAAATGAAGTTGGCCGGATCTTTCTTAAAGCTGAAAAAGCTGAAGCGTTCGCCCAGTTCCATGCAGGCGCTGGCCCGGGATTGTTCGGGGGTGCAGCCTTTGCCCATCTGCTTCTTGTTGCCGATCATGTCGTAGGCGTCCTTGCCGCAGACGCTGAAGTAGACCGGGATGTCCAGGCGGCCGTTGTCGATGCGGCGGATCTCCTTGAGAATATCGAGGTTGACGCTTTTGAGCCGGTCCTGGAAGCGGCGCACCGTCTCCTCTGGGCTCATGGCCTTGTCTTGATCGTAGGTGTAAGTCTTGAAACAATCCTGGAGAGTGATTTTGCGTGTGCGCATGGCGTTGGGGTCCCTTTTCTGCCGTGCCGGCGATTGGTTTTGGTTGGTGAAGCGGCAGTATAACCGGTCGCGGGTATTTTTCCAGAGCCAAATGTGGCCGACTGGAAATGCCTATTACCACATTGTGGTATGAAATGCAACGCGCTTAAATATCCCTTGCCCAAAGCGGCTTTGCCGGGTTAAACAGCTAGTGTTCCCCGGGCCGGAGGTCTTGTCGGCAGTGGGTTAATTATTCAAATCGGACAGGATATACAGATGAGAAAAATATCAATCTTGGCGATGCTCTGCGTGATCATCTCTTTGACTTATACCCAGGCCAGGTCAGAGGAAAAGTATGCGCGCCCAAAAGTGGCGATCATGCCCTTTGAACTCAATGCTGCCGCCGATCTTGCCTACCTGCAGGCCGGGGTGGAGGCTATGCTGGGTAGCCGCTTGGGCGCCAGGGGCGGCGTTGCGATAATTGACCGGCAGTCGGTGCGCAAGGCCATGGAGGATGCCGGCAGCAGCGATCCAGCGGTGATTGGCCCGGCAGTGGGCGCGGAACTGATCTTGAAGGGCAGCATTACTGGTCTGGGAAACTTGATCAGCCTGGACCTGCGGGCCTTGCGGGTAACCGGTGAGGCCGCCGATGAGCGGTTCTTTGCCACCGCCAATAGCCCCGGCGAGGTCATTGCGGCCATCGATCAACTGGTGGTGGAGGTCGGCCGCAACATGTTCAAGGGCGGCCTGAAGCAATCGGGTTCCGAGGTGCGGTTTGGCCCGGTCGGTCCGGCCCAGGTCGAACCACCCAAGGCAGAGAAGGGCGCCCCGGATAATGGCGGGGAGCAATCCCTCCATCCGGACCGGTTATTCCGTGAGCAAGCTCCGGTGGCCCCTGCTGCTCCGGCCCTTGGCGCGGCAGCCACGACAGCCAGAGTTGCGGCGAGCCCGGAGATGATCCGGCGAAGCCAATCGCTTGATCTGGAGGTGCAGGACCTGGATGCTGGTGATGTCTTTGGCGACGGGAGCATTGCGGTGGTAATGGCAGAAGAGCATCAGGTCCATGTTTACCGTCAGGAAGGGAACAAGCTGGTCGAGGCTGGCAAGGTCCCGGCGCCGCCCAGCTTTGTCAGAATTGTCGCAGTAAACTTGGCCGACCTTAACGGCAATGGTCGGGCCGAACTTTACGTCAGCACCATCTCTGGCTTTAACCCCTATTCATATGTTTTCGAATGGGATGGCAAGTCCTTCGTTTCCCTCTGTGATAAGCAACCGTGGTATCTGCGACCGGTAAATGTGCCTGGCCAGGGTCTGGTCTTGGTCGGGCAGCAATCTGGCGATGACCAGCCGGTCCGGGAGGGACTCCATATCGTGACCATCAAAGAGGGTAAGCTGCAGGTCGGGGAAAAATTGGCGGTGCCGGCTTCGGTAAATCTCTTTGAATTTGCCTTGGCGGATTTCAATGGGGATGGCCAGCCCGAGGTCGCTGTGGTTGATGATAGTGGCGTGCTTTCCCTCTACAGCAACGCGGGGGAGGTGCTATGGCGTGGCAACGACACGTACGCCCATACGGTACGCTATATCGGTAAGGCCTCGGGCGCGGTTACCGAAAAAACCAATCGTAATGTCCCCTCCCGGTTGATCACCGCTGACGTCAACGGTGATGGTCGGCCGGAGTTGGTGGTCATGAAAAACCCCTCTGGAGCGGGCGCGCTGCTCAAAACCATCAGTAGTTTCACCGGTAGCGCGGTCCAATTCTTGGCCTGGAACGGCGTTTCCTTTGTGGAAATTTGGAGTACCGGCGAGATCGGCAGCTATCTGGCCGACTACCAACTGGCCATGACAGCCGGTGGGGTCCCTTCTCAGCTCTATTTGGCTTTGATCACCAAGAAGTCGGGGTTAGCTTTCGGAGACTACCGCAGTGTATTGGCCACGTATCCTTTGGGAGGCGTGACAAAATAAATTAGATGGTTCGAGTTTCTCCAAGGGGCGAAAGGGAGTTTCGACGCTGAGCATTTCCTGTCAACCGTTACCGAATTAGTTCTCCGCCGGGGCCAAAAACCTTGTCGGATCAACTGGAAAAATTCACCCGCAAGTTGGTTGGCTGTGTGTGGTTTATTCCACACGGAGACAACCGGTGGTTGGCTTTTTTGGTGCCGCGGTTTTTATCTGATTGATATATCGGAGTTGCGTGTGTCGCTGGCTGTCTGGCCTGTATATTGCATTTGTAAATTTACGGGTAGTACGATACCCTCATGCGGCATGATGAGTATGGTGCTACGTTGTAGTAGTGTGTGGTGCCGTTCGTGCCGCCGTGGATCCCGGAATCATTGAGAGATTGGATATTGATCAATAATTCATTTGGGTGTCGAAAAGTTCTTGACACCTTGGGTGGCCAAGTGTAGTTAATCAGGGAAATTAAATTGGTTTTAAGTTGGTTGACCGGTGGTTCGGGGCGATCAGGACCATCGGGCGATCATATGCCACGCATCTGATCGAAGCTGACCTGCTAATTCAAACAAAAAGGAGAGTTAAGGATGAAGAAAGCATTGAGTTTTGCAGTTGCTCTTGGATTGGTGGCCGGTGCGGCCCATGTTGCTTCCGCTGCCGATTTGACCATCACCGGTGATACCCGGTTGCGTGGGGTGTACCTGAATAATGCCGATTTCAACGATAAAGTACAGGACAGAGAGCAGAAGATGGACCAGCGGTACCGTCTGAATGCCGATGTTAAGGTCAATGACGACGTGACCATCAATACTCGGTTGGTTCTGGGTAACCAGGATTTCAGCGATGCACAAGGCGCCTTCCAGCCGAAATTCGATATCGCCGATATGTCCATCAAGGCCTTGGGCGGTACCTGGACCATCGGTCGTCAGGATGTCAACTGGGGTAATGCTCCGCTGCCTTTCCTGATTAAAGATGTGCCTCAGGATTGGATCTTGGGCGCGTACAAGGTTGGCGATATTACTCTTGGCGGTTACTTGAATAAGGCCCTTGAAGGCAATGCTAAAAACGGTGATGGCGACGTCAACGTTTGGGGTGCTCTGGCCGTTGGTAAGGCTGGTGAGACCACCTGGGGCGTTCTGCTCAACTATGCGAAGTCCGACAAAAACGATTCTACTGCTGGCGATACCGGCTTCTTGGTTGACCCCTACTTCGCCACCAAGATCGGTCCGGCCACTGTGTTGGGCGAAATTGCCTACCTCGGTGGTGATTTGCTGAATAAAAACGATGCCGCTCAGTATGGTGGTTATGTTGCCGGTGTTGTTGCCCTTGATCCGCTTACCCTTACCGGTCTGATCGCTTACAGCCATAACGGATATGTTGCTGACACCCACTTCGCTCCTTCGCTGTTGATCGGTTCCACCCAGGATACCGCAATTATCGACTTCGGTATGACCAGCGATACCGGTCATGATGATGACAGCTCTCTCCTGCTTGGCGCTGTGGCTAACTACAAGGTCAGCGATAAATTTTCCTGTGGTGCTTTGCTCGGTTACCTGAGTGCTTCCAAGTACGCTGGCAATGGCAACGAGACCGGTTCTTTGGTCGAGGTTGACTTGACTGCTGAGTACGAATTGGCTAAGAACGCTAAATACAAAATCGGTGTAGGTTACGGTATGCCTGATAAGTTGAGCGCAGCCGATGATACCCTGATGGTCGTGGGTAATGCTGTTGAGGTTAAGTGGTAATTAAACTGGAATATCCAGTTGTTTGATGTTTGACGGGGCGGCCGATTGGCCGCCCCTTTTTTTATGATTTGTCAGGGGGCGTATTATTGGCCCAGTGCGCCCGTCCATCATGTATAAGAAAATCTTTGTCGAACTGACCAATCGCTGCAATCTTGCCTGTGATTTCTGTCTGCCGACCCGTCGAACCAAGGCTGATATGGAGCTGTCCGCTTTGGCCGGTCTGCTTCCGCAACTGGTGCATTTCACCAAACACCTGTCCCTGCATGTCCTGGGCGAACCGCTTCTCTATCCACAACTTGGGCAAGTTCTTGGACTATGCCATGAGCATGGTCTGCGGGTCAATCTAACCACCAACGGCAGCCTTTTGCCGTGGTATTCCCGGATGCTTTTATCGGCCCCGGCATTACGACAAATCAACATTTCATTGCATAGTGTCAGTGGTCACCTTGGTGGTCTCGGCATGACCGAATATCTTGACGGGGTTATGAATTTTTCCCGGCTGGCAGCCGCCGCAGGAAAGATTGTTAGTCTGCGTATCTGGGACCTATCGTTGATCCAGAGAGAAGAGGGGCCGCGCCAGCATGGGGATTTGCTGTCTCGTTTAGAGAAATTCTTTTGCCTCTCGCAACCTTTGGCCGCTACGGTTATCGCGGGGCAGGGGATAAAGTTGATCGATAACGTCTATTTGAGTCAGAAGGAATTGTTTGTCTGGCCCACCTTGGCTGGTCCGGTGTTGGCTGGGCGAGGGACCTGCCGGGGGGGGCGTGACCATGTTGGCATTCTGGTTGATGGCACCGTGGTGCCATGCTGTTTGGATGGTGAGGGCGCGGTTCCATTGGGCAATGTTTTTGCACGTTCCTTTGCGGAGATTGTTGCCGGAGAGCGGGCAGTCCGGATTAAAAAGGGATTTGAGGAGCGCTGGCTCGTGGAGGAGTTGTGTCAACGCTGTAGCTACCGGGAGAGGTTCTGAGGTGGGGCGAGTGGCCCAATCACGAAAAATGTAAAGGCATTGCCGATAATGCCGATACCAGCGGGGTGGCCGACCAATCCGCGACCGGGAGTGGCGCTCCCATTCGGAATGATGGCCCCAGTGGGAGCGGTCGCCTGACCGCGAACTCTCCTGGGTTGCAGAATTCCCACCGGTCCCTGCCTGTTCATACCCTAGGCTTTGTCTTTCTTCACATACCCTTTCCCCACCAGATGCCTCTGAATGTCCTCAGGGGCAAAGCCGATTTTTCTGGCCACCCTCAAGGCGTGGCTGTCTTTAGAAATCCCCGGGGTTAGCCGGTGGGTTGGGCGCTCATCGATGAATTCTACTTGCAAGTATTGCCCCTGGTCCTGTTTCCGGAACTGCTCCACGAGCTCGTAGCTATGGGTGACCAGAAGGGTGTTGTTGCCTACCTGGTAGAAGCCATTCATGATTTCCACCGACAGACTCATCTTCTCGTGGGTTGTGGTGCCTTCGGCAATCTCATCCAAAATGACCAGGCTTCTCGGGGTGGTTTCATAGAAGATATCGCGGGTCACTTTGAGTTCAGTGCCGAAGCGGCCCTCTTCATCTGCCAGGGTGTCAAAGGCTGGGGCCTGGTAGGTGATCCGGTCGGCCAGGCTCATCCGGGCCGAGCTCGCCACCACCGGGGCGCCGATTTGGCCGAGGATCTGGCTCTGGACCACAGTCTTGCAGATGGTGGTTTTGCCCCCGCTGTTGGGGCCGGTGATGAAGGTGGTCCGGCAGCCCTCCAGCGTGAGATCATTGCCGACAAAATCGGAGTCGCCAACTGCCCGAGTGGGGTTGCGCAAATCGCGGGCCACGAAGTGGTGGGCTGTGCTGTGGTTGCTGAATTCCGGCATGACCGTGGGGTGCGGCACCTCCTTACTGTAAGTCACAAAGGAGAGCAGCTCGTCGATGGCTGCCACTGCTTCGATGGCCGAGGCGAAACGGTTTGATTCAAGCAGACGGTTGCGGATCGGCAGGATGGCGGTTTCGAAGTCGAAGATCGGCTTGATCACCGCCCCGTAGACGACGCCGAAGATGCTCATCCAGGCCGTAAGCATGAAAAGGGTGAAGGCCACCGCTTCGTGCATGACGCCAAACAACCAGCAGGCCCCGAAGATGAGCCCCGGCATAGCTGGGATGAATGAGCCAATGGTCAGGCGGGAAGGGCGGAATCTTAGGCGGAATAAGGACTTCTTCTCCTCGGCCGCCTTAATCCCGGTCCTTGTCCGGTAGCGGGGACCGGACACCAGGCTGGCCGCTGGCGACCCCTTGAAGGCCAGAATGGATTTGAAGAGCGAATCGAGATAGACCGTTTCCGGCTGGGGGATTTCCGCCGCTTCAAGCATATACTCAATGGAGGTCATGGCATCCTTGAAGTCGTGATAAGGGAGCAGCGCCTGCATGTGGGCGTTGAGGAACTTGAAGAGGGATTGTTCCCCGCTGTGAAAGGTTTCTAGGAATTCGGCAATGGTGTGCTGGAGCCTCTCGTTGCTTTCCAGCTCACAGAAGGAATCCTGCTTGGCGTGGATCAGCTCGATGGATTCCGAGGGATTGGTCAGGGAGTGGAACAGGTGGGCCGAGCCGACGTTGGTTCGGGTGTGGTCAATGGCCTTGAAGAGATCGTGGATCTCGACCAATTGCAGGGTGCGCTTGTCCACCACCGTCTCGGTCAGGAGATCGAACATCTTCCGGCTGTTGAAGGGTTGCTCCTCGTTGCGCTCGTCGATGATCTCGTTGCGGTAGTTGAGCTCGATGACGAGTTTTTCGCTCTCCATGGTCATGGCTGGGTGGTCCTTTTTGCTTATGAGTTGATGGCGTCGATAATAGCTTTTGGCCATCTTTGTATCAAAATAATGCAGGTTCTTCTGTTGGTCGTGATGTCTCCTGCTCAACCTGTAGGAGCGACCTCCCGGTCGCGAACCAGCCGGTCTGGGGGCGGGTGAGTAACCCCTGCCTGTGGGTCGCTTTGGCGATTCGCGGTCGAGAGACCGCTCCTACAGTTCGGGGACCGAATAATCTTGTCGCACCAAATTGATCCGTGCCGCCGCCTGGGTGACCCGGCTTTCGGTCACCGTTCCATTCGCCCGCGCCTCATCCAATCCGATGAGCGTCTCACGCACCTTCGCATGTTCCTTGCAGATCAGCAGCAGGTCGGCCCCGGCCATTAACGCCAGGCGGGCGGCCGTGGCCACGCTCATGGCGGTTTCGATGGCGCCCATCTCCAGATCGTCGGTGACCACCAGGCCGTCGTAGCCCAATTCTCCCCGCAGCAGCTCGGTGAGGATGCGGGGAGAGAGGGTGGCTGGTCGTTCCGGATCCAGGCCCGGGTATACGGTATGGGAGGTCATGAGCGCCGCCACCCCGGCCGTGATCGCACCTCGGAAGGGGGGGAGGTCCTCCGCAGTCAGTTGGGCGTAGTCCTTAGTGATGGCAAAGCCCACCTGGTGCGGGTCGAGCCGGGCTGAACCCAGACCGGGGAAATGCTTGCCGCAAGCGGCCACGCCAGCGCGCTGCATCTCGCAAATAACCAGCACCCCAAGGCGCTCAACACTATCCGGTTTTTCGCCCAGGGTGCGCCGGGTCATGAAGTAGCCCGTTTCGCCCGGGGCCACATCAAGTACCGGGGCGAAGTTGAAGTTGATTCCGCAGTCCCGTAACTCGGCGGCGCAGGTGGTGGCGTAGTCGGTCAGGGCCACAGCCGGATCGGCCGTTTCGGCAAGTTGGCGCTGATCGGGAAATTGAGTCCATGGGGGTGGTAAGCGGGTGACGCTGCCGCCCTCCTGGTCGATGGCGATCAGCGCTGGTTTGCCGGTGTGTTCCCGGCAAAATTTATCCAGACTGCCGCACAAACAACGGAGCTGGTCTGGGTTGGCGACGTTGCGGCGAAAGAGGATGAAGTTGTTGACGCCCTCGGTGCGAATCAGCTCCCGGGTGGAGTCGTCCAACTCCGGGCCGGGCAGGCCGATCATCAAGAGGGTGCCGCTAGGGATGCTTGGGAGAACCATCGTTTTCAGTCCTGTGGTGTCTGATAGGGGGTGGGGTCGGGAACCCTGGCCTCGCGGAAGCCTTTGGCCCGCAACAAACAGGAGTCGCAACCGCCGCAGGCCAGGCCTTCTGGATCGGGATCGTAACAACTGTGGGTGCGGCCGTAATCGACTCCCAGTTCCAGTCCCTTGCGGATGATCTCAGCCTTGTTGAGATGCAGCAGTGGGGCGTGGATGGTGAAGGGGTGACCACCCTCGGTTCCGGCCTTGGTGCCCAGGTTGAGCATGGACTCGAAAGCGCTGATGAACTCGGGCCGACAGTCCGGATAGCCGCTGTAATCAAGGGCGTTGACCCCGATGAAGATGTCGAAGGCCCCAAGCACTTCGGCCCAGGCGGCGGCGTGGGAGAGGAAGATGATGTTGCGGCCCGGCACATAGGTGTCGGGGATTCGCTCGCCCATCTCTGCTACCGAGCGGTGCTTGGGCACGGCCTGATCGGTGGTCAGGGCCGAGCCGCCGATTTTGCCGAGGTCGAGATTTAAAATCAGGTGGGCGGCGCCAGCCCGGGCGGCAATTTCACTGGCCCGGGTAAGTTCGATCTCCTGGCGCTGGCCGTAGGCGAAACTCAGGCAGTGGCAGAGATAACCCTGCGCCTGGGCGATGGCCAAGACGGTGGTGGAGTCGAGGCCGCCACTGAGGAGGATGACGGCATTCGTTTTGGGCTTGGGAGTCATGGGCGTAATGTAACGGGAGTGGGCGGGAGATGCCAGGGTTTCATTGGGGTAGTTTGGTCTGGACTGGTCGGACACTTCGGCTTGGTCAGACAAGTCAGATTTGTCCGATAGCTGTGGAACTGTCGCGGCAACTGCAAACCGGGCAGCCCTGCAACCGCAGAGGTTTTTCCAGGCAGCTTTCGGCCAAGAGCTTTTCATCGGAGAAAATCTGCATGGTCGGGCCGTCGGCGCTAATCTGGCCGTCGTGCATGACAATGGTCCGTTCACAGAGATCCACCACCATGTCGAGGTCGTGGGTGGCGATGATCTTGGTGTGCTGGAAGGAGCGCAGGAGGTCGATGAGCTGGGTGCGAGCCCGGGGATCGAGACCGGCCGAGGGTTCGTCCATGACCAGGATGTCTGGGCTCATCGACAGGACCGAAGCAATGGCCACCCGCCGCTTCTGGCCGGTGGAGAGCCGGTAGGGCGGGCGGGTCTTGAGATGACTGACGCCGACGGTGGCCAGGGCCTTTTCCACCCGGTCGGTAACGTCTTCGGCCGTGAAACCCAGGTTCAGGGGGCCGAAGGCCACGTCGTCAAAAACGGTGGACATGAAGAGCTGGTCGTCGGGATCCTGGAAGACCATGCCGACGGTGCGCCTAACCTCGCGGACCGTCTCCGGGGTGAGCTGGTAGTCACCGATGCGCACTTGTCCTTCAACCGGGGAGAGGTAGCCGTTTAGGTGCAGGAGCAGGGTCGATTTCCCCGCCCCGTTGGCGCCGACGATGGCCACCGATTCGCCATGGCGGATCTTAAAGGAAACCCCGCGCAGGGCCGGGGTCTGATCCGGGTAGTGAAATTTGAGGTCTTTGACCTCGACGATGTGATGGCTCATCCGGTTATCCCCAAGACTAAGCGCCCCAGCAGCGCGGTAAGGTCTGTCAAGCGCAGGCAGAGGAACAGCGCGCCAAACCCGCCCAGAAAGCAGGCCTCTTTATACCCGAAGCGAAACTGTCTGACGATTTTAATTTCGCCGGTGAAGGCGCGGGAGAGCATGGCCATGTGGATGCGCTGGGCCCGGTCGATGGTGCGCAGCAACAGGTTGCCCAGCATTTGCAGGAAGACCTGGTAGGTAATTCGGCCTTTGGCGCTGAAAGAGCGTAGTGAATGGGCCCGCATCATTCGGATCGACTCCTCGACCAGAATGAAGAGGTAGCGGTAGAGCAGGAGGAGCTGGACGGTGAAGACCTGGGGCGCACCCAGCCTTTCCAGGGCCATGCAGATGGCGCCGAAGCCGGTGGTGGCGATGAGCAGCAGGGCGGCGCCGATGGTGAGGGTGAAGCGCAGGAGCAGGGAAATGAAAGAGATCCAGCCGCCGGAAATGGCCAGCGGCCCCAGCTGGAGCATCACCTGGCGGTCCAGCCAGGGGTTGAAGATGCCGATGAAGATCACGAAGGGCGAGACCAGCAGAACCTTCTTGAGCAGGAAGGTAAACGGCAGTTCGCCCAGGCCGATGAGCAGCGCTGGGTAGAGAAAAAAGGGCAGCAGCCGGGCGATCTCATACTTGCCGAAGGAGACCACGGTGAGAATGAAGACCACCGTGGTCAGCAGTTTGGCCCGGGGGTCCAAGCGGTGCAGGGGAGTGTTGCCTTCGGCCAGGATATCCAGATGGCCGATATCGTAGAAGGCCTGGTCGATTTTTCTAGACATCTCCCCTCGCGATTATTGATCAATGGTGGTGCGGATGGGAATGGTCATGGGCATGATCATGCCCGGCTGAGCCGCGTTTTTTTAAAATCAGGCCGATGGCGAAGGCCAGCAGCAGGACGGTGAAGCCTCCCACCAGCCCGGCCGTCGAGGTGCCCAGCCGCCCGGAATCGCCTTCCTTGCTGCCCTTGAAATTGTAATCGGGCAGGAAGGCGGTCTGCCCCTGGACATTTTTCAGCGACTGATGCAAGCCGTCGGTGTCCTTCAGTTCCTCCTGTCCGGATACCTTAAACATCGACCATTCCAGGCCGTCCGGATGCTCGGAGGCATACCAGGAAAGAATTCCCCCGGTGAAGACGGTTGCTGCCGCCAACCCGATCAGGATCTTGCCGATGGAGAGGGTGCCGATGGGCTGGTCGGCCGCCGCCTTTTCGATGATCTCCGGCCGGGCCTGCCAGATGAAGGAGACGATGCCAGCGGTGACAAAGCCTTCGACGATGCCGATGGCCAGGTGGATGGGCTGCATCAGCATGACAAAGGAGGAGAAGGGCAGTTCGGAGATGCCGGATAAGGTGGATTCCATCACTACCCCGAAGGCGCCTAGTTGCAGGCCGATCACGGCGCCCAGCAGGCTGCCGGTGAGCAGGCGGGCGCGGGAGGGATGGTCACCGACGATTTTTTTGTAGATCAGGGGGTAGGCAAAAAAGCAGGGGATGGTGCCCATGTGAAAGATATTGCAGCCCAGAGCCAAGAGGCCGCCATCGGCGAAAAACAAGGCCTGGACGGTAAGCACCGAGGCGATGGCCAGGAAGGCGGCGTATGGACCCAAAAGAATAGCGAGGATTAGACCGCCGCCCAAATGGCCGCTGGAACCGGTGCCGGGGATGGTGAAGTTGATCATCTGGGCGGCGAAGATAAAGGCGGCCAACACCCCCATCAAAGGCACCTTGCGGTCGTCCAGACTCTGGCGAACCTTGGCGGAGCAGTAAACGGTGGTGGCGGCGGTGGCGGCCCACATGGTGCCGCCGACGGCGGGCGAAAGTAACGCATCGGCCATATGCATGGTAGTTCCTCCGGTTAGGTGCTACGCAGCCTTGAAACGTAACACAGGTTGATTGATAAATAAACGGTTTTGGTTAAGTTGACTTTTACTCGTCATTGCGAGGAGTGGAACGACGAAGCAATCTGCCGCAGGTGGCAATCATACTGGGTACGACTTCGACTAAAACTCTACCGCTAGCTGCATGGTGACCTGTTGGGCAGTGACCCCGCTCTCCCGGGCGAAGTCACTGTACAGATATTCCAGCGACAGGGTGGTGTTGGTGTCGAGCCCATAACTGAAGGTGGCGCCGTAACGGGCAACGTCATCCTGGTAATCCTTGGCCTTCTCAACCCGACCGCTCAAGGCCCAATCCTTGCTGGGGGCATAGCCTACCTCGGCGAACCAGGCCCGGGGCTTGCGCCCGGTCAGTTCCGGGGCGCGGGCCGGGTCGGCCAGCATGGCCTGGGAGAATTCCTTGAGCGCTTCCAGGTACTCGACGGTGACGGTCACCGGGGCGAATTTCAGGGTGAGATTGGCGCTGGCGGCGTTGACGTTTTTCTCGTAGTCGGCAGTGGCGTCACCAAGGACCTTGCCCTTGGTTTCGGCCAGGTCGCAGAGGTAGGAAACCCCGAAGCTGACCTGTTCCGTGGGGGTAAAAGTCAGGGCGGCGACGCCATTGTCGATGACGTCATGGCCGGTGGTGTCCCACTCGCCGTTGAAGACCGCCAGCTAGATCGTGACCTTGTCGTTTCCCCAGCCGGTAAGGAGAGCGGTTTTGCGGATTTCACCCAGTTCTTTGGTTACCGGGTCTGAGACCATGGCGCTGGTGAAGGCGCCGAAGGGCAGGTAGGCCCGGCCGGCGGTGATCTTTAAAGCACCACCCATGATCTCGGGCCGGGTTACGGCGATGTACGCCTCGTCGATGTTGACGATCGGCTCTTCGCCCTCCTCATGGAGCAGAGCGATTCGCCCCTTGACCCGGTCGGAGACGGTGGCGTCGAAATTCACCTGGGCGGTTTTTACCGTGATGTTACTTGCCGCCGGTTTGTCGGCGGTGTCGGTGTAGGCCGCATTTACCTCAATGGCGCCGGAGACGGTGAGAATCTTCTTGCCATTGGTGATACTGAAGCCCTCCGGTTCTTCATGGCGGGCCTCCAGTTTTTCCAGGCTCTGACGGAGGTCTTCAACCTCACCGGCAGGTTCGGCCAGGGCCGGGGCGGCGGTGGCGAGAAACAGCAGGACGGGCAGGAGCTTGGTGGCGGTGCGGGGCATTTTCCCTCCTTGGCGGTGTATATGATGTAGAGTTACTTGGTGGCACGACAATCAAAAACGTCACACAAAATAGCGGGAGTGGCGGCGGGGTGTCAAGGGGAAATATTACGAACTAGATAATTGTGACACTGGAATGGCCGGGATTTGACCGTTGATGAGTTGGCTGGGCTGGGGTATGTTGCAAATATTGTCGGCCTAAGTTGGGCCGACGCAGCGTTCCGACTTCAGGAGGGGTTATGGCTGAGATCGTCCGGTTTGGGGTTTCCATGGATGACCGTCTGCTGGCGAATTTCGACAAACTGATCGAGGGTAAGGGCTACAGCAATCGCTCCGAGGCGGTGCGCGATCTGATCCGTAATGCCCTGGTTGAGGAGCAGTGGGCCAATGCCGAGGAAGAGGCGGTGGGTACGGTTTCCCTGGTTTACGATCACCACACCCGGGAATTGTCCGACAAGCTCACCGAGCACCAGCACTCCCACCATCGGGAGATCGTTTCTGCTCTCCATGTCCACCTTGACGCCCACCACTGTCTGGAAGTGGTGGTGCTCAAGGGTAAGGCCGGCGAGATTCGTCATCTGGCCGATGAACTGATCGGCACCAAGGGAGTCAAACATGGTCGGTTGATGACCACCACCACCGGCTTGGAATTGGTCTGATTTTTGGAGCGCCTGGCTTGGGGAGGGAGTGATAAGTGAACAGCGAAGAATTTGTCGAGTATCGGAAGAAGCTCAATAAGACCCAGAAACAGATTGCTGAATTACTGGGCACCTCAGTCAAGGCGGTGCATAGCTACGAGCAGGGCTGGCGGAACATTCCGGCCCATGTGGAGCGGCAGCTCTATTTCCTGCTGGCGCACACCCGGCCTGGTTACGAGGGGCGGCGGCAATGTTGGGTGATCAAGAAATGTCCGACGGAGCGCAAGAAGAGTTGTCCGGCCTGGGAGTTTGATTCTGGGAAATTCTGCTGGTTTATCAACGGCACCATCTGCGAGTGTCAGGCCAAGAAAAACTGGGAAGACAAGATGGAGATCTGTCGCCAATGTGAGGTGTTTACATCTTTCCTGGCTGACTTGGGTGAGGTGGGTTGATTCGGGTTAAGTGCCAGTAATTTATGATAATCTCAGTGCATCTTCCAAAACTGAGCAATAACGTAGGCCGCCTGATGAGAAAAAGGCTGTCACCACAAACGGAGTTCTCGGCGCCAAGCAACTGCCCTGCTTTGGCCTGATCTTCCAAAATAAAAGGGGCGGAAATCCCGCCCCGCAGGCATTCTCGTGAACCAAGGTCACCGGTTAGAGCACCGGCAGACCTTCGGCCTTCCAGCCTTCAACCCCACCCAATAGGGCCTCCATATTCGGGTAGCCCATCGCCATATAATTCGCGGCTTGCGCGGCCGCCGAACGTTCATCCGTGCAGTTGCAGTAGAAGACGACCTCCTGTTCGACCGGCAGGCTTGGGAAGCGGGCCTTGAAGTCGTTGAAGGATATCGCGCCCTCCAGGCGATATTTTTCAAAACGGGCGTCACTCTCATAGCCGCAGACCAGGAGGGCCTGGTCTGCCTTGATTTTATTGTAGGTTTCCCGGGGGGGCACCCTGACTACTCCTTCCATTTAAGCCTCCTGTGTGGTTCGGTTGATGAATCGTCATCATACTAGCATAAAGTCCGGAGGGAAAGCATCAGTTAATGTCTGGGATCGGAGACGATGAGCTGTTTGGCAAACACCGGTAGACGGTGGTCAAGGGTGATGGCGGTCGGCGAAATGGAGGTCCGGCCGGCCAGGGCCAACACCCCTTGGGCGATCACCTCGTTCAGGGTGGCGGCGTAAAGGGGATCGATGGCGGCGGCGGGTGAGAAGCTCACGGTATCCTCCCGCTGTACGCAGAAGATGATGGCCGCTCGCTGGCCGCTCTGGTGCAGGGTCAGCAGCTCCCGGAGATGGCGGGTGCCGCGTTCGGTCACGGCATCGGGGAAGAGGGCGGTGGCGCCCACGGCCAGCGAACAGTTTTTGACCTCCACCCAGGTGATTCCCTGGTCGGTTTCCAGGCGGAAGTCCAGGCGGCTGTTGCCGACCTTTACCTCCGGACGGATGACAAGGATACGCCCCAGTTCCGGGAAGAGCCCGTTTTCCAGGGCCTCGCGGACCAGGCGGTTGGTAAGGGCGGTGTTGACGCCGACCCACGTGGCGCCAACTTTAACCATCTCCAGGGTATGCGGGTACTTGCGGCTGGGGTTGGCGGCGCGGGAGAGCATTACCGCCAGCCCCGGATCGCCGCAGCCCAGCATGCTGCCGGAGTTGGGGCAGTGGATGGTGATCTCGCTGCCGTCCGGCAGGCGGACATCGGCCAGGAAGCGCTTGTAGCGGCGGAGCAGGGTGGCTGGTTGCAGGGGTTCGGGAAAGAGCATGGAGTTCTCGGCCGGTTGTGGTAGATTGGGGGCCTTTGGGGCGGTCCCACGGTAAATCTGGAGAGCGGCCATTTTCGGTGGGAGCGATCGCCTGATCGCGAATTCTGTGGCCGGGGCTCGCGGCAAGGTGGGAGATTTTTGCCCCATGGCGTTCGCGGTCGGGAGACCGCTCCCACAGCCCTTGGCCATTGCGGCGCCGTCCCCCAATAGAACCCCTTTCAAGGAATACAGCAAGTGATCATGACAAAAACCGCCCCGATTTATCTGGTGGACGGCAGTGCCTATATCTACCGGGCCTATCACGCCATCACCCCGCTCTCCAACAGTGTCGGACTGCCGACCCACGCCGTTTACGGTTTTATTAACATTCTTCTGCGGGTGATTCGGGAGCGGGCGGCCACTCACCTGGCGGTGGCCTTCGACCTGAAAGGGCCGACCTTCCGCCATCAACTCTACAGTGATTACAAGGCCACCCGGCCGCCCATGCCCGAGGATCTGGTCAGTCAGCTGCCCTATGTCCGCCAGGTGGTGGCGGCTTACAATATTGCCGGGCTGGAACAGGCGGGCTTTGAGGCCGACGACCTGATCGCCTCGGCGGCCTTGCAATTGCGCGATAAAGGCCATGAGGTGGTGCTGGTTTCTGGCGACAAGGATCTCTTGCAACTGGTCGGCCCCGGCATCTCCTTCTGGGATCCCATGAACAACAAGGTTCTGGACGAGGCGGCGGTGCTGGCCAAGTACGGGGTGGCGGCAACCCAGCTTCTCGATTACTTCGCCCTGGTGGGTGACAGTTCCGACAACGTTCCCGGGGTGGCCGGGGTTGGCCCCAAGACTGCCGCCAAACTGATCACCACCTTCGGCTCGCTGGACGCGCTCTACTCCCGGCTGGGGGAGGTGGAGCAAAAGAAACTGGCCGAGAAACTGGCCACCCACCGGGAGCTGGCCCTGCTCTCCCGCGACCTGATCCGGTTGCGGGGCGACCTGGCGGTGCCGGACAGCGCCGCCGCCTATCTGCTGCCGGAGCCGGATAACGCCAAGTTGCAGGAGATTTTCTCCTTCCTGGGTTTTTCCCGGCTGTTGAAGTCCCAGGTGGAGACCGCGCCGCTGGAGAAGGGCGGCTATCGGCTGCTTACCGACCTTGAGGAACTGCGACAGGTGGCGCAGGATCTGGCCGGGGCCCCGCAGTTGGTTGTCGATACCGAGACCACCGGGCTGGACCCGCTGAGCGCCGCTTTGGTCGGGATCTCTCTTTGCGCCTCAGCGGATAATGCCTGGTACATCCCGGTCGGCCATCGCGATGGGGCCGGGAGTCTGGTGCCTGATCAACCGGAACGGGGCGAGGTTTTGGAGATTCTCCGGCCACTGCTGGAAGATTCCAAATTAGCCAAGATCGGCCATAATCTAAAATTCGATTTCGCCATCCTCAAGGCCCACGGTGTGACCCTGGCCGGGCCGCTGTGCGATACCATGCTCGCCTCCTACCTGGTTAATCCCGACCGCCGCTCCCATAAACTCGACGACCTGGCCCGGGAGTTATTGCAGTTCCAGTTGACCAGCTTTGCCGAGGTCACCGCCGCCCAGGGCAAGGGGAAGGACGAGGTGAATTTCGCCCTGGTGGCCCCGCCTGCCGCGGCCGATTACTCCTGTGAGGATGTCCACGCCGCTCTGCTGCTCTGGGAGTATTTTGAGCCCAAGCTGGCGGAGATGGGGTTGCGGGAGCTCTTTGACCGGCTGGAGGCACCGCTGATCCCAGTCTTGGCCGACATGGAGCTGGCTGGGATCACCGTGGACCGGCAGCAACTCCTGAAACTGGCCGAGGAGTTCGGCCATGAGCTGGAGGGACTGGAAGGGGAGATCTACCGGCTGGCCGGGCAGGAGTTTAATATCAATTCGCCCAAGCAATTGGGCGAAATCCTCTTTGAAAAATTAAAGCTGCCCCAGGGGCGCAAGACCAAGACCGGCTATTCCACCGACGCCCAGGTTTTGGAGGAGCTGGGTCGCTACCACGACCTGCCGGTGGCGGTGATCAATCATCGCAACTTGAGCAAACTGAAATCAACCTATGTCGATAATCTCCTGGCCCAGATCCATCCCCGTACCGGCCGGGTCCACACCTCGTTCAACCAGATGGTCGCCGCCACCGGGCGCCTTTCCAGCAGTAACCCCAATCTCCAGAACATCCCAATCCGCACCGCGGAAGGGCAGAGAATCCGGCAGGCCTTCGTGGCCGCGCCCGGGCATATTTTTCTGGCCGCCGACTATTCCCAGATCGATCTGCGGGTCATGGCCCATTACTCCGACGATCAGGAACTGGTGGCGGATTTCCAGGCCGGGCGCGATATCCACCGGCAGACCGCCGCCGAGATCTTCCGGGTCAGTCCCGATTTTATCACCGAGCAGATGCGGCGGGTGGCTAAGACCATCAACTTCAGCATCGTCTACGGGATCAGCGCCTTTGGCCTGGCCGGCCGCCTGAGCATCAGCCAGAAGGAGGCCAAGACCTTTATCGAGCGCTACTTCGAGCACTATCCCGGGGTGAAACGCTTCATGGAGGAGATTGTCGTCCAGGCTCGGGAGGATGGTTATGTGACCACCCTGATGCAGCGGCGGCGCTACCTGCCGGACTTAAACAGCAGTAACCGGATGCAGCGCGAGGGGGCGGAACGGGTCGCCATCAACACCCCGATCCAGGGCACCGCCGCCGATATCATCAAGCTGGCCACCCTGGAGGCGGATCGCCAGTTGCGGGCGGCGGGCAGCGGGGCGCGGCTCTTGTTGCAGATCCACGACGAGTTAGTCTTCGAGGTGCCCGAAGGTGAGATGGACGCGGTTACCGCTCTGGTGCGTCCGGCCATGGAGTCGGTGATGGTCTTGAAGGTGCCGCTGCTGGTCAATATCTCCAGCGGGGTAAACCTGGCAGAAACTTGAAGATGATTGGTGGCTAAGAGTGGCGTGGCGCCTCAATATAAAAAGGCGGTGCTTTTGAGATGACCTAATGCCCCTACCCCTGCCGCAGACTATAGTTCTTTTGCCCTATCCGGTCGATGAAAATAGCACGCCGGCGGTTGCGGGAGGCGGGTAGCGGGGTACCGCCTTACTCCGTGGCTTTACGCCCCATCAGTTCGTAAATCTGGCTCTCGCCCAGCTTTTTCTTTAAATCCCGCAGCTTGAGTTGGCTCATGGTGGTCCTGGTGGTGGTTTCGTCGATGATGATGCTGTTGGGCACTGCCCGGGTATATTCCTGCAACTCAAAAACCTTATTGACCGGGTCGCCGATCACTGTGTAGTCCATTTTCATCTCAAAGCCGATGTTGCCGAGCACCACATCCCCGGTGAAGATACTGACCCCGATGGCAATGTCGGCGCCCAGCAACTCTCGGAAGTATTCCTCGTTCAGGGCGGCAATGGCCTTCTGCATGGCCAGGGCTGCGGTGACGGCGTTGTCGGCATCGCGGGCCGTGGAAACTGGCGCCCCGAAAAGGGCCAGGAAGCCGTCGCCCAGATACTTGTCGACGATGCCGTTGTTCATGAAAACGATGCCGCCCATCACCGAGAAGAAGTGATTGAGCATGGCCACGCTCTTGTGGGGGCCGATCTTCCTGGTCAAATCGGTGAAGCCCCGGATGTCAAGATTGAGCAGGGTGATGGTCTTGAACTCTTCGACCAGGGTCTGTTCTGAGCCGGCGCCACCGATGATCTTGTTGACGATCTCCTTGGGCACGAATTTCTGGAACATATTGCGGATGCCGCGCTCATTCTCGGCCATGGCCACCGTCTCTTTGTAGAGCCGGGCGTTTTCCAGGGCGATGGAAACCGAGGTGGCGATGGACTGCAACAGATCCTTGTCCTGGTCGCTAAAGTCGCCCTGGCGCCGGTTCAATACCTCGATCACCCCGATCACCCGACCCTGGGAGATCATCGGTACGCAAAGCACCGAGCGGGTCTTAAAACCGGTGGCGTCGTCAATCCTTCCGTAAAAATGGCGGGATGCGATGATGTCGTTATCGACAATCGCCTCACCCCGGGCCGCGACCGCCCCGGAAATGCCCTGGCCCAGTTTGAGGCGGAACTGCTGCAGGGCGGTCACATCAATCTCGAAGGAAACCGCGAATTCCAGCTCGTCGCCTTTAACCAGCGACACCGAGCCCGCCTCGACATTCATCAGCGAGCGGATCATATCCATGGTGTAGTTGAGGACCTGGTGGATATCGAAGGTGGAGGAGGCCAGGACGCTGCCGATCTGTTTGATGGCCTCCAGCTCCTGGTTGCGCTTGGCGACGGCGGCGGTCAGGCGGCTTTCCTCGATGGCGAAGGAGACAATGTTGGCGATGCAATCGGTGATCGGTTGGATTTCGTGGAAGATCCGGCACTCCTTGGCGTAGAGGACCACGACGCCGTTGACCTTGCCCTGCATGACCAGCGGGGCCAGTAGGCAGGCGCGGTGAGCGATGCCGGGCAGCAGCATCTCCCCGACCTCCTGGTGCAGGGTGGAAAGATCGTCCACTATGCGAATCGTTTCCTGCTGCATGACCTTATCGATGATGTTGCCCTGGCAGTCGAAGCGGGCGCCGATGGCGAGATCTACGGCATCGTTGGCCACCAGGTCGATGACCTGGAGCTGGTCCGGTCTCTTGTCATCACGGACCAGGACCAGGGCAACCTCGAAGGGGATGATTTCTTGGATGTCCTTTAAAATGGTGCGCAGCAGTTCGCTGTGCTTGAGGCTGGAGTTGAGCGACTTGAAGATTTTGCGTACTGCCGTCAAGTGCTCCTCTTCCATCTCCAGTTCGCTGGTCAGGCGGATGTTTTCGTAGGTGAAGGCGGCGTTGCTCAAGAGCGGCGTCAGGGCCTCGACCTCTGCTTGCAAGAAGGGCGGGCTTTCGTCGCGCCGGGAGATGGTCACCACCCCGATTACCTCTTTGATCGTCTTGATCGGCATGATCACGAATGACTTGGTGCCATAGTGGAGGCGGTTGGTGCGGCCAAAGCGGTGTTCCTTTTCGATATCGGCCACGATCAGCGGGTTTTTGTTGATGACCGCGTATTTGCCGATGGAGCTATCGAAATCGATCCGGTCGTTGATCTTGACGAAGTTGCCTAGGCCGATACACGCCTTCACCACAAAGGCCTTGTTTTTCTTGTCGAGAATCATGACCGAGCCGACATCCGAGCCGGTCATGGTCAGGGCCCGTTCCAGGGTGACTTGGAGGATCTCCCAAGGATCCATGGTAACGTAGCAGAGATCGGAAAGTTCCTTGAGGATCGAGACTTCGTGGGTCTTCTTGGATAGCTGCTGGGAAGTCTGCTGGAAGCGGCGGTCCATGGCGTCGAAGGAGGCGATGATCTGCTCGATTTCTCCCTGGTTGTCATCCACCGCGCCGGCGGCGATCTCTCGGTTGACCTTGGTTGAGATGGTTTGCGAGATGGCGATTATGTGGTCGAATAACCGCCGCAGCAGGGTGAAACCCACTAAGATATAAATCAGACCGACCACGGCGATCAGCTTGATGGAGACATCTCGGAGGGAATTGTACTTGTAGCCGAAATAAACGAAGCCCACGCAGGGAAAGAGCAGGAGCAGAATGAAGATGATGTTGAGCTTGTAGTAGAGCTTCTGGTTGTTCATGACCCCCCCTCCCATGTAAGCCGACGCGGAAAGGGGCCGCCGGTAACCATTGCGCAACTCCGTTATTCTACTAGAGCCAGGGCTGGTCTGGCAAGTCATGCTTGGACGGTGGGTGTCTTTGCGGGGCAAAATAAAATCTGATTACCACCGAACCTCAGCCAGTATTCAGGGCACACAAGAAAACCGTTTGTGCAACCGACTTTATTGCCATACCTGGAACTGGAGATGCAATAGGGTTGGGCCGTCCTTCGACAAGCTCAGGATGATCGGTGTTACTGTTGTATGGATCAGTACCTTGAGTATATCTAAGAGTAATTCCGATCATCCTGAGCTTGTCGAAGGACGGCCCAAGCTGATCGTTCTATGTCTCTATTAAATGAACCACCGAAATATCAACACGTTGTATGTTGAGCTAAAGAACCGGCTGAAGATTAGTGGTAATCAGAAAATAAAATACCTGGAATATGCAGGAAAAATTTTGCTACCGTGAGGGAACGAGGGAACCTCTCGGGGGAGACAACGCGGTTGTAGGGAGGTTCCAACGAAAATAGGAGGGTGCCTGTAATTCCACCCCCCTCATTTCAACTCAACAGGAGGTAGCTATGACCAGAAAGGCCCTCGCCACCTTATTCGGGGACTGAGCGTGATTTTGTTTCCTGTTTAGCAGGGCGCGAGGGGGTGGGAAGTCAGCGGCTGATCATGATGCGGGCTTTGAAAACGTACAGAATATAACGAACCCCGCGCCGTAACAGGCCCAAAAAAGAGTCGGCAGTCTTTGATTCGCCGATGGTCCGGGGCACGTTGCCATACGGCACCTCCTGCCATTTGTGGCCGTGGCGGATCAGGTTGGCCATCAGGATAATGAAATATTCGCCATAATCGCCTTGCAGGGGAAATTTTCTGACGACCTCGGCCCGGATGGCGATGAAGCCGCTGGTCCAGTCGTGGAAGTTTGCACGCAAAAGCAGGCAGGTGAAGCGGTTGAGCAGAGACGTGGCGATCTTCTGGACGCGGATCAGTACACGAGGCAGATCGAAGGTTTGGTCGTTTCCTCCGGGCACGTAGCGGGAACCGATGGCAGCGTCCATACCATGCTCGGTGATCTGGCGAATAAGCTCCGGAACCTTGCTGGGTGGCAGGGAAAAATCACAGTCCATCCAGACAATGATTTCACCTCGGCTCTCGTCGATACCTCGTTGAATGGCGCTGACCAGACCTCGTTGGTCTTTTCTGATGACCAGCCTGATATCGGCAAAATCCCTCTGTAACGCAGCGACGGCATCCGCAGTCCCGTCGGGCGAATTATCATCGATTACGAGGAATTCAACTGGCCAGGGGAGCTGACTTCGCAAGGCTGGGATCAGCCTTTCGATATTGCCCTTTTCATTAAAGGTCGGGAGAACCAGGCTTACCAACGGTTGCTGGGGGAGTGATGTCGTCATTGCCTACCATGGGTCGTGCGCAGTGGTTGGGGATCTTTTCCATAAGAAAGGCAAATTGCCGACGCCTGTTGTTTCCATCTGTAGTCAATTACGTCCCAATCCTCAAGGTAAACTTGGCAGTGATTACGCGGAAACACTCTGGGCGATGATTGACTGGGAGCATTTTCAAGGAGACGACGGAAGCATTAAACGAATATCCGTTTCTTGATAGAGAGAAAAAATATTTGACGGCATTTCCGAAAGAACTTAGGATTACGCGCTTATCTTCGTAAGAAGCTTTACTCTGAGCCAATTTTTGGGGGAACAGTTAAAAATGCTCGATTTTATGCGGAAAAAGGCCCAATCACCGGTTATTCAGGTGACCATCGTCGCCATCGTTCTGGTGTTTATTTTCTGGGGGGTTGGCAGTCGTCAGGGTAATGAGGCGGTTTCTTTGGCCTCCGTTAATGGCGAGAAGATATCTTTTCTTGACTATCAGCGCCTCTACGACAAGAAACTCAATCAGCTACGTGAACAACTGGGTGGCGAAATACCCAGCGGGCTTCTGGATACCCTTGGACTGAAGGCCCAAGTGGTCGATGATCTGATCAAGCGGGTCCTGGTCCGCCAGGGGGCTATGGCTTCTGGGCTGTCCGTCAGCGACGGAGAAGTGCGCCAGTCCATCCAGGACATGCCTGCCTTCAAGAACAAGGACAAGGGTAGTTTTGATCCTGAGTGGTACAAAGGGGTGCTGGCAAACAACCGCATGACGGTCAGTGACTTTGAGAATTCGGTACGGGAGGATCTGTTGACCACCAAGGTGCTTGGGCACTTTTCCCGCTTTGGCGGAGTTTCTGAGTCTGAGTTGAAGGACCGTTTCGAGTTTGACTACCGGCAGAAAGAATTTTCCATAGCTGCCTTCCCGGCCGCCGATTTCGAAAAGAGGGTGATTGTTACCGATAAAGATCTGGCCGCCTACTTCGAATCGCATAAGAATAACTATCTGGGAAAACCGGAGATAAGCCTTAAGTATGTTTTGTTTTCCTTTGACGGCAGCGGCTCGGCGCCGGTTTCCGATCAGGAAATCACTGCCTACTTCGAGCGCCACCAAGAGCAGTTTGCTACAGCTGAAACCAGGCGTGCCCGGCATATCTTGGTCCGGGCCGGGGCAATCGACAGCCCGGCCACGGTCAGCGCCAAACAGGCCCGGGCTGCCGCGCTGCTGAAAGAGGCCCAGGCTGGGGCGGACTTCGCCGCCTTGGCCCAGAAGAATTCCGATGACAAGGGCTCGGCCGCCCAGGGTGGCGACCTGGGATTTTTTGGTCGGGGGCAGATGGTTAAGCCCTTTGAGGAGGCAGTCTTTAGCTTGAACAAGGGCGGATTCACGGTAGTCAGGAGCGATTTCGGCTTTCATGTTATCAAGTTGGAGGAGGTTCGTCCTGGCAAGGTGCGGAATCAGGCCGAGGCCAAGGATGAGATTGTCGCAGCCGTTCGCAAGGAAGGTGCGAAGAATCAGTCCTTCAAGACTGCCAGCGAGGCCTATGAGAAGATCATCTTGGCCGGGAGCCTGGAGAAATTCGCCCAGAGCGGTGGGGCGACCTTGCAGCAAACGGGACTGTTTGGCCTCGATAACCCTCCTGCCATAATTAAGGACGAACCGGCTTTCCTGCGGGCGGTCCAGGCCCTGAAGAAGGGTGAGTTGAGCTCCATCGTGGATGGCGCCTCGGCCTACGGGGTGTTCTTTGCCTCTGATGTAAGGCCCCCCTCAATTCCGCAGTTGGTGAAGGTCCGTGAGCAGGTGAAGGCGGATTATGCCAAAGACAAGGCCGTGGATCTGGCTAAAGAGAGCGCCGAGCGTTTCCTGGCGGCGGTCAAGGCGGGCGGTAATATGACCGTTGAGGCTCAGAAATACGGCATTCAGGTTATTGAGTCGCCCATGCTTTCCCGGGCGGATCGGGCTGCCAGCCAGTTGCCGCCAGCGGTGTTGGACGCCGGGCTGGCGTTGAGCGCGGCCAACCCCTACCCAAAAGAGGTCCAGAAGGTGGAGGACAATTTCTTCGTCATGAAATATACCTCTGAGAAGGACGCACCGGAAGAGTTGTTCAAGCAGAAACGCGAAGAGCTGGCCAAACGCCTGGCCGACGAAAACCGCAGTCGCCTGGTGGTTGCCTGGGAGGCCTATCTGCATGATCAGGCCAAGATCGAGATCAATCCGGCTTTTGCCGCCAAGGAGGCCGTGCCCAAGGAGCAGGGCGCTCCGGCAAAGTGATTTAACGGAATAGCGAGATGAAATGAGGGGAAGCTGGCTGGGAAGCTGCTTCCCCTCTTCTTTTAGGGTGGCCAGGCGCGGGTAGTTGGCGCCGGGGCCAACCGCCGTCGTTGCCTGGGGGCGCGAGGTCAGCCCCGGCCTTTCCCCCATAGTGGGTCGTTCCCAAACCTCTGCATCCACCAATCCTCATCGTCAAGCGGGTTGTCTTGTGTTGGCTCCAGAGGAATGCGGTAATGGAAACAATATTCGGTGAGGGTTTGGTATGCCTCGGTGAGGCGGTGCATGGCGATTCGCTCAGTATCTTGCGCTGGTTGTGGCCCGGTTGAATCGGGATGATGGGCCTTGGCCAGGCGGTGATAGGCCTGCTTGATTTCCTCAAGACTGGCGCTGAGGTCAAGTTCAAGCAGTTCTCTGGCTGCCCGGATATCTTCCCAGTTAGCGGTTTTTTTCGGCATCGGTCTTCTTCCAGCTTTTCTCCTGGCCACGCAGCAGGCGGGCGAGGTTTTCGTGGTGTTTAAGCCAGATCACCAACCCGATCAGAAGCGAAATCAGGACCAGTTCAAGGGGGTTGCCGGTAAGCCAGATCAGCAGGGGGAGGGCGGCGGCGGCGATGAGTGAGCCCAGTGAGACATAGCCGGAAAGGCGGACGGTGAGCGCGAAAAGCCCCACGGCTGCTAAGGTGGGTATTGGTGCCAGATAGAGGTGAATGCCCAGGGCGGTGGCCACCCCTTTGCCGCCGCGGAATTTCAGGTAGAGGGGAAAACAGTGGCCAAGAAAGGCCGCTGCCCCGGTGAGCATTGTCCAGCGCTGGCAGTCCGGCCACTCAGCCAGCAACCAGGTCGCCAGTAGCATGGGCAAGAGTCCCTTAAGGGTGTCACTTGCCAGAGTAAGGGCACCCAGCTTTTTGCCGAGCAGACGGCCCACGTTAGTGGCGCCGATGTTGCGGCTGCCTTCTTGGCGCACGTCAATGCCAGCCAGTTTTCCGTAGAGCAGTCCAAAGGGGACGCTGCCTAATAGGTAGCCGAAGAAAGCCAGGAGATAGGGCATGTTTTCGTGGTTCTCCAATGATTCTGGGGTATTAGTTGTGTAGAACCCTGATAATAACGCTAGGTGGCTGGCAGATAAAGCTAATTCTGGCCACCTCAGGGGTTTATACGGTTGCGAATAATAAGCAACCGTATTGCGGGTGGGGGAAGGCATAGTCGGTAACGGGTGTTAAGCCACAACCTGTTGTATATCCGGATGTTAGACGTTCTCGTAATATGGCTGAAGCGGTGCTGCCCGTTATGATTACCGGCCCAAAAGCACAAAAGTGGCTTGAACTGTGACGTCTATGAGGTAAATTAGCTGTCTTGGTTGTCAAAGCATTATGAACTTGCTGGGCGGGACGTTCTGATATTTTATACGTTCTGCCGCATTCGCGGAGAGTTATGGAAAATGGATTTCTGGCAGAGGCAATCCGCTTGTCCATCGATAAGATGGACTCCGGTGATGGCGGACCGTTTGGGGCAGTGATCGTGCGGAAGGGCGAGATTGTCGCCCGGGGGTGGAACCAGGTTACTTCCACCAACGATCCGACCGCCCATGCGGAAATGGTGGCCATCCGCGAGGCCTGCCGGGTGCTGGGGACTTTCTGGCTTGGTGATTGTGAGATTTACGCCAACTGTGAGCCTTGTCCCATGTGTCTGGCCGCGATTTACTGGGCGGGGATTCCTCGGTTGTATTATGCGGCCACCGCAGCTGATGCCGCCACAGTCGGCTTCGCTGACGCCTACATTTACAGTGAGCTGGCGAGCCCGGTTACGGCGAGAAATCTGAGCATGGAACAGGCGATGCGCGAGGAGGCGTTGGTCGCTTTTAGGCTCTGGGAAAAGAAGGCGGATAAAGTCGAATATTAAGCAAGGTTAGTAGCGGAGCTGATGCGTAAGTTGGCCTGCCTACCAACCGAAATTACAATCATCAAGGAGGAAGTGCCATGAGCAAGGGCAAAGACATGAAGAAGGATGTCAAAAAAGAGGCGTCCAAAACCCCCAAGGAAAAAAAGGCGGCAAAAAAGGTAAAAAAGGAAGAGAAGAGCCGACAATCATGAGTGGCTGGGGTGCCTGTTTGCTTTCCTCGAGTTAAGGGGATTTCGGGCAGACCTGTAGGGGCGGGACTTGCCCACGAGCATGGGCGAATCGTGGGCATGTCCCGCTCCTGCAGGGTATCATTGTCGGCATATCTAGGGCCAGCCAGCAAATCTCGCGGGGACTCTTTTTGCCACGTTTGTCACTTGAGCAACCGGAAATAATTATGGCCCGCATCCTCTTTCTCCAACCGCAACAGTATGCCTATCCCGGGTTGTATTATATCTGCGGTGCCTTAAAGAAAACCACGCACGCGTATCGGGTGCTGGCCACCAACCGTCCTGATAATGTCAGCCGGGGGATCAGGGAATTCCAGCCGGATGTGGTCGGCTTTCCCTGTCTTACCGGGCTGCATCGGGAAATCTTGCAGATTGCCGGGAAGATCAAGCAAGAATTCCCTCATTGCAAGATCCTGTTGGGCGGGATCCACCCCACCCTCTGCCCGGACATCATCAAGCATCCCAGTGTGGATTTTATCTGCCGGGGCGAAGGTGAGCAGCCGACCTGTGAACTCCTCGATGCCCTGGACCGCAAGGCTGAGAGCTTTGAAATTCCCAATATCACTTGGAAAAAAAATGGGGTGGTCCTTGGCAACGAGATGCGCCCTCTGGCCGACCCACTGGACAGCCTGCCGTTCCCCGATTACTCAATCTACCGAGACTGTATCCCAATCGCTAATGACACCTACCCGACGGTGTTCATGACCAGGGGGTGTCCATTTTCTTGTACCTATTGTCACAACAGCAATCAGCGCAAGGTATATCAGGGCAAGGGCCGTTATGTTCGCTCCTTCAGTCCGGCCAGGATCCTGGATGAGGTGGAAAGCGTCATCAGCAACTACCCCAATGCCCGGGCAGTATTTCTCGGTGCCGATACCCTGGGTACCGACATGGATTGGTTGTCGGAGCTGTTGACCAGTTATCGCGCCCGTTTTTCTCTGCCTTATACCTGTCTGGTGCGCCCTGAATTTGTTACCGAAGAACTGGCAGCTTTACTGCAAAAAACCAATTGTCATATGATCGCCTTCGGGATTGAGTCGGGTTCCGAGCGGGTGCGCCGGGAACTTCTTCACCGGAAGTACTCCGATGAGCAGATTGTCCAGGCCGCCCGGACCTTGAAAAAGTACGGGATCAAGTTTCGGACTTACAATGTCATCGGTTTGCCCTCGGAAACCTCGGAGGAGATGCTGGCTACCCTGGAACTTAACCTCAAGATACGACCGGATTTCCCCTGGTGCTCAATATTTACCCCCTATCCCGAAACCAAGCTGGCCGAATTTGCCGTTGCCAATGGTTATTTGGACGCCACCTTCAGTTATGACGATGTCCCTTTGTCGTTCTTCAACGGCACTGTCCTGAAAAATGTTGAACGTGATTTTATTCTCAATCTGCATTCATTGTTTCAACTGATTGTGTTCTGCCCTTGGTTGTATCCCCTGCTGAAACCAACGCTCAAATGGCGCCATAGCAGATTTTCCGGGTATGTATTCAAAGCCGTGTATGCCTATAGCTGCATCCGGTCCGAGCGGAGAGGCTTAGTGTCCTTTTTGCGCCTGGCCATGGCCAATAGAAAACTGTTCAAATAAATGGCGATGAACCGACTATTCCAGCCCGAGTTATTACCAGGGGAAGATGTTGCCTCCGCTACTGACGAGGCTTCCTTCATGGAGGATCGCCATCTTTTGGGCTTTCCGCTTTCGCTCTGGCGGCGATATGGCATTATCCTGGTCACCGCCGGATTGATCCTGTACCTGATTAGCTCATATGATCTGCCGTTTCTCCAGGCAAACTCTGACGGCGCCGCAGGATTTTTCTTTTCCACCGAATTCGCGTTGTTTTGTGGGATCGCAATTATCTTGTCACTCCGCAGGATTGCCGGTTTCTGGTATGAACTTTGCGTTTTTCTCCTGGGCGCCGGGTATCTTTATTTCTGTTATGGTGACGGCTTAAGTTTCTTCAAGATGAATGGCGACAACATCTGTCAGGTCGCTTATTGGAATATCCTTACCCATCCAAGTTTGTCCGGCAGCATTGGGGTTTCGGCCGCCAAGCCCGGGCAGATTATAATCCTGGGCATACTCTATCAATTGGGCTTTTTGGGCGGGCCGCTGGTTTTTAAAATCGGTCTTTGTCTGGTGATGGCCGCCTGTGTCTGGAGTGTTGTCGCCGTGGCCACTGAAATGGGTGGGCGGGCAGCCGGCATTATTTCCTTTTTGCTCACCATCTGGGCCTTTGAGCCGGGCCTGATTTATGGCGAGTCCACCATCTATGTGGTCACGCCGGTTTTTGCTGGGCTCCGTCTCTATTATTATCACCCAAAGTGGAGGTCGTTGGGACGACTGCTCTTGGTCAGCGCCATCATGTTCAGGATCGAGACCGTTGCCGTTCTGGCAGTGGTCGGGCTGATTCATGTGGCCCGCCGGGAATGGCGAGAATTGGCCATTTTTTCGGCTTTTACCATGGCGGCAATTCTGGTCTGGGGCGGGATAGTCCTCAGAATTCAAGGCAGCTTTGCCCGGATAAATTCTGGGCTGGCAGCCGGCTATTTGGGGCCGCAACTTGAACAAGGGCAGCTCAGCCAGGCCTTTTCCGCCATTGATTTCCACTATATAGTCCAGAACGTCATGGAGGATTTGACTGGCTTTTACTATATGCGGTTTATGCTGGTGCTGGCGGTCATCGGAATAATAGGTGCGGTGGTTTTCCGGCGTCGCATATACCTTTGCGTTTTTGCCACCCTTGGAATCATTCTTGCGAATGCGGTTCTTTTTGGCGGGATCATTGAGATGAAACGGTATTTCTCCTTGGTCTTTGCCTTTAGTTGTGCCATCGGGGTCGCTACCATGTTGCGCTATGGCAGCTTGATCTGGCTGCGGAGAAGGTATCTCGAATTCGCCAGCTTAATCGTTTTGACCGTGGTGGTGATGGTCGGATTCGATTATGGGTGGTTTTATGCTTATTTGGATGGTGGTACTTCAAACGAAGACGACTTTGTCCCTGACGCGAAGGAAATCATCTCCAATGCCTATCTCCCGGCGGCGACCAGGTTGATGAGTGAGGACGATGTCTTGTCGTACGTGCTAGTGATGGCCCCGGATCGTTTTTCAGCGGTGAGCTCGCTGCAGTGTTTCAATATTTCCAATGAACAGAAACGCAAAGAGATCCTTGCCCAGACGGATTATGTTTGGGTTGACCTCAACGGGTATCCTTTTTACTACCTCCACTACATGCCCCTTTTGCAATGGCAAAATGACTCCTTCCGGCAAATGGCAAAAGCCTTTGTCAAGGGACAGGTGCAGGAGCGCAGTTTGTACGGGTACCGCTTCGCTCGGGTGGAATTAACATACAACCATTTGCTGCTGAAGGTGGAAAAGTGAACGCTGTCACTTGACCTTTTTGATTGATAACAGGCGAAGTTCCAGTGACTTAGAGTCCAGGTGGTCCTGTAAGTTTAGCCATTTGATGCTGACCATCTCGATGGGATACTTTAACCACCGGGGAGGGTTGGCATCTGGGCGGCAGAAGCTTATGGCTCTGCCTTTCCCGGTGCTTCTCTCGGACACCCGTTTCATCGGCTCAATCCCAATGACCGCTTCAATCTCTTGATCAGAATAGTGGTTTCCTTGTCCGTCCGGTGAGTTGTCTGAAACCGTAATGGAAATTTCTATGCATTCGGCGCGATCCAGGAAATGGGTTGAGGCCATACCTACCTCGCAGTTGCCTGAAATGTCCCAGCCCTTGTTGTTGTACGGAATTTCGTATCGCGTTTCCTTGTCTCCGCAGCGGTATTCGGCAGGCAGCGGCGGGCCTGTCAGCCGATGCGAGGCCAGGAGCCTTTCCTTGGCCTGCTCAAGTTTGGCCACTGTGACCGGATCCCCATAAAAAGAGGGGACTACCTTTGAAACGATCAGGGTAACAATGGTCAAAAGTATTAATAGTCCTGCGGCCAGCAGTTTGATTTTCTCCTGATTGGGGAGGGTGATCAGGTAGCGGTAAAGGGAGGCGATGGTGATGATGAAGGCGGGGGCAAAATCAACCAGATACCGGGAAACTAGTCCGGGCCACCTGGTATAGAAGTAATACAGCGGGATGAGGCTGAAAAATGACCAGACGACGCCGATGACCATAAGCTGTTCTTGTGGCCCTGGCTTGACGCCTGCTTGTGCGCGATTCTGGCGCCACAGAACAAACATCAGTGACCAGGATAATAATACTAGAATAAATTCAACGAGATAGAAAGGTTTGAAATTAATCTCCCGAATCCTTGGGGTGGGGGCTCTCCATGGCAACTCTTCGTTGTAGATGGAATTCGCGGGAGGGCCCAGGAAAAACAGGCAGGAAAGGAGTTCAGGGGCTGCCTCATAAAAAGGGATCCAGGACATGGGATTATCAAATTTGACGACATAATTGCAGGAGGGGATATCGGACAGCCCGAGCTTGTGTCCGGATTCCAGCGGGCTCCCGAAACGCAAATTATTCATGACGAAAAAGAAGCCCAGCACTGTCAAGAAAAGAGCAAGCCCGGTCAGCTTGAATTTGACTTTGTTCCGCCAGGCCAGAAAGAAAGCCAGGGCAAAGGTCATACCGCCGTATGCACCGATGGTGGGGCGGAGGTTGATGGCAAAACCCGCCAAGAGGCAAATCAAGAGATAGAGGTAGTGGCCGCGTTTGGCCAGAAAAATGGCCAAGAGGGCAAACAACATCAGGGACCAGAGAAAACCGTAGGCAATGACCTCCTCGTAGGGTTCAAATTTGCCCTGCATCATGTTGATCAGGGCATGGTTGAGGAAGGCGTAAAGGAGGACGGGAAGAGTCAAGAGACGCCATCTCAGTCGTTCACCAATATTCGAACTCTCAGCCCCGGCCTCAAGTGAGCGCCAGAAAAGGGTGGCGATGCCGACGTAAAAGAACAGGAAGATGAGCCGGTCGGGAAAGCCAAAGCCGTTAAACAGCTTTCCTGCTAGCTGGAAAGGTAGCTGCAATAGCGGTACACCCAGGCCCCAGACTTGGTGCATGCCGTTGCCCCAGGCCCAGTCGTGCAGGTGGCCGTAAGGGACAGGCTGAATTGCCAGTTCCCCCCGCAAAAAGGCCTCGCTTTGCAGGCGCAGAGCCGGATCGAAGGAATACCAGGTCTCCACCGCCGGGATCAAGCCGGTAAGTTGCAGCATTACCAGCGCCATGATGAGAATGGTGCCCAGCGTCCCACAGAGGAGGAGTTTCTCTTTCTTGTTCATCGCTTAACCAAACTTAGGGTAATTGGGGATCCAGGTTAAGATGGGCATTTGCCCGATGCGGCGCAGGCCTATGCGGTTGTCTGGCGGCAGGCGGCGCTCTGCTCCTGCCCGCCTGGTCAGGGGAACGGCTGAGAACTTAGCGATAATAAGACGCAAATGTAAAGCCAAAAATATACCGGAAGGCCCCGCGCAGTTCGGCGGCAATTGTACCATAACAGCCATGATCGCTCAGGCGATGGGCGAATGGTTTTGCGGGGTTGTTCAATGGAATCTGCGGGTAAGGGCCAGGGCTCTCCCCCCTGGTCCGCGAAAAAATATTTCCCGAAAAATCCCTCCTTTGACCTAAGTCAAAGTATCTCCTCTCCCTTGCCAGTATCATCCAGCCAAACGATTCAAGCAATTGTCCGTGAGGGTTTCAGGAATATCTGGATTCCCGCAATCGTGGACAACTAGAATTTCAACAAATCAGCAATGTTATTAATTCCAAAAGGAGGATGTGCCATGTTTTGTTTTCAATGTGAGCAGACGGCCAAGGGTGGATGTAAATCAATTGGGGTTTGCGGCAAGAGTCCCGCCGCCTCGGATCTACAGGATCTCTTGATCCACGCCCTGCAGGGGCTGGCCCTCTATGCCGTAGAGGGCAAGAAGGTGGGGGTTAACGATCCGGCGCTCGGGCTCTTTACCTGTGAGGCGGTCTTTTCTACCCTGACCAACGTCAACTTTGACCCCGAGCGTCTGGCTGCGCTGATCCGCGAGACCGTGGCCCACCGCAAGGCCCTACGTAGCAAGGTGGCTGGGGCTGGTGGCAAGGTCGACTTTGCCGAGGCTGCCGCCAACTTCGAACCGGCTGATGATACTGCCGGTATGGCCGCCCAGGGCATCCAGGTGTCGCTGACCGGTGATCCCGCCGAAAACGAGGATATCCGCTCGCTCAAGTACACCCTGCTCTTCGGTCTCAAAGGATTGGCCGCCTACGCCGACCATGCCCGGGTTTTGGGTCAGGAAGATCCGGCGGTCTATGACTTCATCCACGAGGCCCTGGCAGTACTGCTCAAGGACGGTTTGTCCGCTGCTGATTGTGTCGCCGCGGCCTTGAAGTGTGGCGAGGTCAACCTCCGAGCCATGGAACTGCTGGATGCTGGCAATACCGGTACTTACGGTCACCCCGTCCCCACCTCGGTGCCGCTGGGCGCCAAGAAGGGCAAGGCGATCCTGGTTTCCGGCCACGATTTGAAGGATCTGGAGGCCATCCTTGCGCAGAGCGAAGGCAAGGGGATCAATGTCTACACCCATGGCGAGATGCTGCCCACCCACGGCTACCCGGGCTTGAAGAAGTACCCCCACTTCTATGGCCATTTCGGCACCGCCTGGCAGAATCAGGGCAAGGAGTTTCCCCAGTTCCCCGGGGCCATCGTCATGACCACCAACTGTATCCAGAAACCGGCCGACTCCTACATGGACAATATCTTCACCACCGGCATGGTGGCCTGGCCGGGCGTCGCCCATATCGGCGTGAACAAGGATTTTTCCCCGGCCATTGACCATGCCCTGGCCCTGCCGGGATTCACCGAGGATAGCGATAAGGGTTCGGTAATGGTCGGTTTCGCCCGCAACACCGTGCTCTCGGTGGCCGATAAGGTCATCGCCGCGGTCAAGAACAAGGATATCCGCCATTTCTTCCTGGTGGGTGGTTGTGATGGCGCCAAGCCGGGCCGTGATTACTATACCAAGCTGGTCGAGCAGATCCCCGCCGACTGCATGGTTCTGACCCTGGCCTGCGGCAAGTTCCGCTTCTTCGACCAGAAACTGGGTGAGATCGGTGGTATTCCCCGCTTGCTCGACATCGGCCAGTGCAACGATGCCTATTCGGCCATCCAGATTGCCGTGGCCCTGGCGAAAGCCTTCGAGTGCGGGGTCAACGACCTGCCCTTGTCGATGATCCTCTCCTGGTACGAGCAGAAGGCGGTGGTTATTCTTCTCACCCTCTTTCATCTGGGGATCAAGAATATCCGCCTGGGGCCGACCTTGCCGGCCTTCATCACCCCCAATGTCTTGCAGGTGTTGGTTGATAACTTTGCCATCAAGCCGATCACTACCCCTGAGGATGACTTAAAGGCGATTTTGGGGTAAAAAGGCTGACGACCGAAGGCTGAAGACTGAAGGCTGGCGGTGGGAACCAAATTGTAGGAGCGGGCCATGCCCGCTTCTACAGGCTTGGTTGGAATTGTTTAGGACCACTAATAAAAGTAATGCCGCCAGCCCTTCAGCCTTCAGTCTAATAACCTTCAGCCTGTAGAAAAAGGAGTTCCCCATGCAATGCCCTGGACAAGATAGCCGCTACTGGGATGGGGCGGCGGTTTTCGAGGCCCCCTGCCACAAGTGCGGCGCCGTGGTGGAGTTCTTTAAGGACGATAACACCAGGAAGTGTGGTAATTGCGGCGAGAAGGTCTTAAACCCCCGGATGGACTTCGGCTGTGCCGCCTACTGCCCCCACGCCGCCCAGTGCCTGGGCGAGCTGCCGCCGGAGCTCTTGGCCGGCAAGCAGAATCTGCTGCGGGAACGGGTGGCCATCGAGATGAAGAAATATTTTGGCCAGGATTTCCGTCGCATCGGCCACGCCTCCCGGGTGGCCCGCTATGTGGAGGAGATTGGCAAGCTCCTGGCCGCCCAGCCGGAACCCCCGGCCGACTACAACCCGGCGGTGGCGGGGATTGTCGCCTATCTCCACGATATCGGCATCAAGGAGGCGGAACGCAAGTTCAACAGTTCTTCCGCCCATTACCAACATCAGGAAGGGCCGCCGGTGGCCCGGGAGATCCTCAGCAAACTGGGGGCGCCGCAGGGGCTGATTGAGGAGATCTGTGACATTATCGGCCACCACCATAATCCCCGGCCGGAAGAGACTAGCAATTTCAAGGTTCTCTATGATGCCGATCTGATCGTTAATCTGGAGGAAAAACAGCAGGAGGCACCGTCACCGCCGGAGCATCTGGCCAAGATAGTGGCCGGTTCCTTTCTGACCGAGGCTGGGGCGCAGGTGGCGGCCCGGCTGTTTTTGTCGCGGGAAACCAGATAAGTTGTGGGAGCGACCGCCTGGTCGCGAATTGTAAGGCCAACGAATGCTGGAGAAAAATACAATGAAGGTTACCAGAAAGATTATCGAGATCGACGAAAACCTTTGCAACGGTTGCGGTCAGTGTGTGCCCTCCTGCGCCGAGGGTGCGTTGCAGATTGTGGACGGCAAGGCCCGGATGCTGGCCGAGAAGTACTGTGATGGCCTGGGGGCCTGTCTGGGCGAGTGCCCTCAAGGGGCGTTGCGAATCACTGAGCGGTTGGCCGATGACTTCGACGAGGCGGCGGTGGAGGAACTGTTGAAGGCACGCCCGGTGGAGGAACCACCAGCCTCGGTGGCGTGTGGCTGTCCTTCGGCTAATCTCCAGATGTTTTCGGGGCAATCGCCGTGCCAGGGTGCAAACCGTCCGATCACCACCGGCCCGGTCGGTGCCTCGGCCTTGAGCCATTGGCCGGTGCAGATTCGTCTGGTGCCGCCCAGTGCCCCTTTCCTCAAGGGATGTGACCTGCTGGTGGCGGCCGATTGCACACCCCTGGCTTACCCGGATTTCCACCGGGATTTCCTGGCCGGGCGGGCGGTGCTGATGGGTTGTCCCAAGTTTGACGATGCCCCCGCCTACGTCCAGAAATTTAAGGAGATTTTTGCAACCGCCCAGCCCCGCTCGGTGACCCTGGTGATCATGGAGGTGCCCTGCTGCGGCAGTATGCGCAACATCATCGCCGAGGCCCTGAAACTCTCTGGGCAGAACATTGGGGTCGGCGAGGCGGTGATCGGGGTGCGCGGCGAGGTGGTGGCGCGGCGGGAGTGGTAAAGATTTCTGAGCGTCTGAAGTCATAAATGCAAAGTTCTTCGGTAACGTCTCCTAAAAAACTTTCGCCGGGGTTGGAAAGGTATTATCCTGCGGAGATTGTGGGGCCGCCCGTTCGGCAGCGCCATCCATTTTACTCCGAATGAAAAGAGGTTTGCGATGTGCTTTGGTAAAGACAAAGTAGGCGGTCAGCTCCTGGCCGTAGTTCTCTTGTTGATCATGACGATAATGGTGAGCAGCCAGGCGTGGGCTGCCAAGAAGATGGCGGCTTTCTCAGGAGAAACCGTCAACGGTCAAGGAAAATTCGATAGCGCAACTCTACAAGGCAAGGTGGTCCTGGTCAATTTCTGGGCTACCTGGTGTCCTCCCTGTCGCAAGGAGATCCCCTCCCTGGTGAAAATTCAGGAAACTTACCGTAACAAAGGGTTGGTTGTGGTCGGGGTTTCGATGGATGAGGGTGGGCGCACCTTGGTTGGCAAGTTCTTGGAAAAACAGGGGGTGACGTATCCAGTGATCATCGGGGATGCGCAGGTGGCCAAGGGGTTCGGCGGGGTGATCGGGGTTCCCGCTTCCTTCCTGGTGGACCGCAAAGGGGAGCTGATTCGCCGCTTTGACGGCTATGTCTCCGAGGAAGAACTGCGGGGAGAGTTGGAAAAACTGCTCAACTGAGGCGGAATAGAGCCTGGCCAACCTTAGATTTCTTGGGTGGAAATTCCGCTTGACAGCTGACCGGGTTTGTTTATATTTTCCGGCTCGGGAAGAGTTACAGGTTTAAAAATTATTAATTTAGGAGAAAAAGTCATGAGCAAGAAGATCATCGCCCTGGTTATTGCTGCTGCTTTTACTGTTGGTTTCGCCGGTGTTAGCTTGGCAGCCAAGAAGCTCGCCTGTGAAGTAAAGTCAGTTGATGGTGCCACTGTTACCTTGACCTGCTCCGATAACGGCGGCCTGAAAGCCGGTGATAAGGTGAAGGTTGCTGCCGATAGCAAGAAAGGCGTGGAAGGCTGCTAATCCGCGAGTTCTTAGTGTGCGTGCAAGGGGCCGTCCGGCGAGTAAGCCGGACGGCCCCTTTTTGTTTACTTTTTAGCCCCCTTTTCTTATAGTGCCAGCCCATGAATCTTCTCTACGCCATATTGCTGGGCATCCTCCAGGGTGCCACGGAATTTCTGCCGGTTTCCAGTTCCGGCCACCTGATTCTGGCGGAGCATTTTTTGGGTTTTCATGAGGGGGGATTAGCCTTCGATGTGGCCCTGCACCTGGGGACATTGGCGGCAATCCTGATCTACTTCCGGAAGGATTTTCTGCTCATGGCGGTGGCACTACTGCCGGGCCGGGCAGGTACTCCGGAGCAGGCATTGCACCGGCGGCTCTTTTTCTATCTCTGTCTGGCGACGTTGCCGGGGGCCTTGTTCGGCTTGTTGCTGGAAAAATCGGCGGAAACCATGTTTCGTAGCCCGGTGCTGGTGGCCACCACCATGGCTTCAATTGGACTACTGTTGCTCTGGGCCGAGCAGGCTGGGCGCCGCAGTCGAGATATCCGCGCTCTTACCCTGACCGATGCCATCTTGATCGGCTTTTCCCAGGCCCTGGCCGTGGTGCCTGGGGTGTCGCGAAGCGGCATTACCATGACTACCGGCCTCTTCCGGGGGTTGAATCGGGAGGCCGCCGCCCGTTTCTCCTTCCTGCTCTCGGCGCCGATTATCTTCGGGGCCGGGCTGCACAGTCTGCCCAAGATTATCAAACAGGGCGGGGAGGCTGGGGAAGGCAGTCTCTATCTGGCCGGTTTTCTCGCCGCCGCCCTCTCCGGTTACGCGGTGATCGCCTGGCTGCTGAAATTTATCCGCACTCGCAGTTTCGCGATCTTTGCCTATTACCGCCTGGCCCTGGCCGGCCTGGTCTATCTGAGCCTTATTCTGCACTGAGCCCACCATGGATACTCCTGTCTTGCCTCCGGAAACCAAAGAAATCCTCCGGCATCTGCGCCGCCGCTATCGCACCGAGTTTGATACCCTGCGACTGCGTGAGAAGGAACTGAAAATCTTGCAGGTGGCCGACATCGAGCCGCTCCTGCATGGCCGCGACCCTTTCGAGGATGTCAGCCGTTTTCCCTTCTGGGTAAGGCTCTGGGAGGCGGCCCTGCTCCTAAGCGATCTGATGTTGAGCCAAGCGGTTCCCCCAGGGGGACGGTTGCTGGAGCTGGGCGCCGGACTGGGCGCTCCCGGTCTGGCCGCGGCTTTAGCTGGCCATCGGGTAACGTTAAGTGACTATGAACCGCAGATCCTCGATTTTCAGCGGGTCAGCGCCGCCGCCAATGGCCTGCGCGGTATTGACTTCCGGCTCATTGACTGGCTGAAACCGCCCAAAATGGAGCCTTTTGATACCATCATCGGGGCCGAGATTCTCTTCCGGGCCGACTTCTTTACCCCGCTCCTGAAAATTTTCCGCCATTACCTGGCCCCCGGCGGCACCATTTATCTGGCCCATGATGCCACCCGCAAGAGCCTGGGGGCCTTTCTGGAACTGGCCAGTGCCGATTTCACCATCGGCACCATGGCCCGCAAGATCTCCGGCGACGACAAGGAAGTCACCATTGTGTTGAATCGCTTGCAGCGCAAGGACCCCGAAAGCAGGAGTAACTAACGGTGTCCGATTTTGACGTCATCGTGGTGGGGGCCGGCCACGCCGGTTGTGAGGCCGCCCTGGCCGCTGCCCGGATCGGTTGCCGTACCCTGGTTCTGGTGATCAACGTCGATACCATCGGCGCCATGTCGTGCAACCCGGCCATCGGCGGCCTGGCCAAGGGCCATCTGGTCAAGGAGATCGACGCCCTGGGCGGCGAGATGGCCAAGAATATCGACGCCACCGCCATCCAATTCCGCCGCCTCAATACCAGCAAGGGTCCGGCCGTCTGGTCCTCCCGGGCCCAGGCCGACCGTTTGCGCTACCGGCTGCGGATGAAGGAGGTCATGGAGCACCAGGCCAACCTGGAGATTCGCCAGGCGGTGGCCGACCGCTTTTTGATCGAGAATGACCGGGTTGTCGGGGTGATCAGCTCCCTGGAGGAAGAATTCCGGGCGAAAGCCGTGGTGGTGGCCACCGGCACCTTTTTAAACGGCCTGATCCATATCGGCCTCAAGTCCTTTCCGGCCGGGCGTATGGGCGATGTTCCCTCGCGCAGTCTGGCCGGTGATCTCAAACGCCTCGGTTTCAACATGGGGCGGCTCAAGACTGGCACCACCCCGCGCCTGGACGGCACCTCCATCGATTATTCCGAGCTGGAATCCCAGAATAGCGACCAGCCCTTGCCGCTCTTTTCCTTGACCGGGGGGGAGGGCGCCCGGCTGCCGCAGCTCCCCTGTTATCTCACCTATACCAACGAGCGCACCCACGAGATCATCCGCGCTGGTTGCGACCGCTCGCCGATGTTCACCGGGATCATTGAAGGGATCGGCGCCCGCTATTGCCCCTCCATCGAAGACAAGGTAACGCGCTTCCCGGAGAAGACCCGGCACCAGATCTTCCTGGAGCCGGAGGGGCTGGATACTGTCGAGGTTTATCCCAACGGGGTGCCGACCAGTCTGCCCATTGATGTCCAGGAGGCAATGCTCAAGTCCATCAAGGGGCTGGAGAACGTTCGGATTATCCGGCCCGGTTACGCCATCGAGTATGACTATGTCGATCCTCTGGAGTTGCTGCCTTCTCTGGAGAGCAAGCGCTTGCCGGGGCTGTATCTGGCTGGGCAGATCAACGGCACCTCCGGTTACGAGGAGGCGGCGGCCCAGGGACTGATGGCTGGGATCAACGCGGCGCGCTCGGCGCGGGGCAAAGCGCCCATTGTGTTAGATCGTTCCCAGGCCTATATCGGGGTGCTGATCGACGACCTGGTCACCCTCGGCACCAAGGAACCCTACCGCCTCTTCACCTCCCGGGCTGAATACCGGCTGCTGCTGCGGGAGGACAACGCCGATCTGCGCTTGAGCGAAATTGGTCGGGAGATTGGCCTGGTGACTGATCAGGCCTACGTTAAATTCCAGGAAAAACAGCGGGGGTTTACCGCTGGCATCGTCTGGCTGGAACAGACCACGATCAGCCCCATCGCGGTGGTCAACGCCAGACTGGCTGGGCTGGGCAGCGCGCATTTAAGCAAGCAGGTCTCTCTGGCCGAGCTCCTGCGCCGCCCGGAAATGGACCTGGCCAAGGTCTGTGTGGCCGCCGGGGTTGCCGATTCGATCCCTGCCAATTGCCGGGAAGAGGTGCAGCTAGAGGTCAAATACTCCGGCTACATCCAGCGTCAGCAGGAGCAGGTGGCCCGCTTCCGTCGCTTCGAGTCGTTCACCTTCCCCACTGATTTCGTCTATCGCGGCCTGCCTGGCCTCTCTGCGGAGGTGGTGGAGAAACTCACCCGCATCCGCCCCTTAAGCCTGGGCCAGGCCTCGCGCATCTCCGGCATTACCCCGGCCGCCATCGCCATTCTTCAGGTACATCTTAAGAAGCTCGGTCGGCTCTGAGGTTCGGAGTGGAAGGGAATTCAGCCGCGAACTATTGGTTCGGGGTTGGCGGGGCGATTGCTAGATTTGTCCATCTTGGGCATTCGCGGTCAGGCGAGCGCTCCCACGGGAGGTGCTGCTGCTCTTCTGGCTCCCCGTGGGGCATGGAGAAGCGACCGTCTGGTCGCGAATATCTCTGCCGCCAATTTCTGGTGCGCCATTCCCGCCCGCGCCAACCCATTTATTCTGTAGTTTCTTTGGGGGAAAATCCTTGACCGTGACGAAATCTACCGCCTCCGGGGCAGATGAGCCGCTGCTGCGGTCCCCCAAAAGTCCGCGGGAAAGCCGGGCCTTCCGCTTTTCCTATCTCAGTTTGGCGGTGCTCTACATCGGGCTGTTGTTGCTGTGGGGGCGCCACGACGCGGGGCGGGTTTGTCGGGAGTATCAGCGGGCGACCCTCCGTCTCACCGGCGATTATGCCCAAGAGCGGGCCGGGTTGGAGGTGGCGGCGGGGTGTCGCCAAGCGGCAGGCGGTGAATCGGCGCCAGCCTACGGTGCCTGTCTGCAGGCCAGCACGCCCTTGGTGCAGAAGCGGGCGGCGGTGCTCCGTGTCGAGTTGCTCCAGGAGCGGCGCCAGGTGGTCAAGAAGCTGGTGCTGTTTGCGGCACTGGTGGGGGTAATCCTCATCGGCTTGCCGCTGGCGTTTCTCTACGTTTTTATGGTATTTCTCCTGTATCTGCTGCGCAATATCCGTTTCGCGAAAGAATAGGCAGTCAAAAATCATTCTAAATGAGGGGTGTAAAATGGGCGTGACTGAGAACAATCTGCTAGCGGCCTTTGCCGGGGAATCCCAGGCCAACCGTAAATATCTGGCCTTTGCCAAACAGGCCGATAAAGACGGCTACCCCCAGGTGGCCAGGCTATTCCGGGCCGCGGCGGCTGCCGAAACCGTCCACGCCCACGCCCATCTTCGGGCTCTGAAGGGAATTGGTTCCACCACCGAAAATCTCCAGGCGGCCATCGCTGGTGAGACCCACGAGTTCGAGGTGATGTACCCGGGGATGATCGCGGCTGCCGAGGCCGAGGGTCACAAGGCGGCGCTGCGCTCCTTTACCTATGCCAACGAAGTGGAGAAGACCCATGCCGCCTTGTACCGCCAGGCCTTGGAGCATCTGGCCGAGCAGGCGGAGTACGACTACTATGTCTGCTCGGTCTGCGGTCACACCCACGAGAGGGAGGCGCCGGAGCAGTGCCCGGTTTGCGGGGCCAAGCGGGGTGCTTTTGACAAGTGTGAGTAAGGGAGAAGCGCATGGTCGGACCATTGCACCTGGGTGAATTTGAGATTTATTGGCTGGATGGTGGTGAGTTCGAGCTGGAGGGCGGCTGCATGTTCGGGGTGGTGCCCCGGGTGCTCTGGGAGAAGAAGTTTCCCTGTGACGCCGCGGGTTTTATTCGCTTGGCCAACACCCCGATCCTGGTCCGCACCCCGACGGCCAATATCATCATCGACACTGGCTTGGGCAACAAACTGACCGCCAAGCAGAAGCGGATCTACCGGGTCACGGCCGACTGGCGGGCCGATGCAGACCTGGCTCGGCTGGGATTAAAGCGGGAGGAGATCAGCCACGTCATTCTCACCCATTGTGATTTCGATCACGCTGGCGGCGTGGTGCGCTTTGGTGCGGATGGAGCGGCGGAGTTGACCTGGCCCCAGGCGCGCCATTACGTGCAGCGGGCCGAGTGGGAGGACTTTCTGTCCCCCAACCAGCGCTCCGCCAGCAGTTATTGGCCGGGAAATCTGGCCCTTCTCGAGAGCAGCGGCCAATTGACACTGGTTGACGGGGTGGCGGAGGTGGTGGCTGGGGTGCGGCTGGAACTGACCGGCGGCCATACCCGGGGACATCAGGCCGTGTGGCTTGATTCATTGGGGGAGAAGGCGGTGCATCTGGGGGATCTTTTGCCCAGTCAGGCCTATTTCAACCCACTCTGGATTACCCCGTATGACAATTTTCCGCTTGATTCGGTGACTGCCAAAGAACGGCTTTTGGCCTTGGCCCTGGCGGAGAACCGCTGGTTCCTCTTCTACCACGATCCCTATCTGGCTGCCTGTCGGTGTGATGGGGTCGGCAATGTAACTGAGCGATTGGCGATGTGAAGGTGCACTGGCAGGTCCATTCAGGCCATTATCCCGGGACCGGCACCGCGCCGATCTCCGTGCGATTCCGCCCCGACTCCTTGGCCTTGTAAAGGCAACGGTCAGCCTCCTTGAACAAATCTTCCAGGGACGGGGTTTCGTCGTCGTTTTTGCAGACCACCCCCAAGCTTACCGTGATTCGGTAGACCCGCTCATGCACCAGAAAATCGTGCTCGGCCACGGCTGCCCGCAACCGGTCAGCCACCTTGAAGGCCACCTCCTCGCAGGTCTCCGGCAGCACGAGGAGAAACTCCTCGCCGCCGTAACGGCCTATGGCGTCATATTCCCGGAGCATGCCGCTGACTAGCTGGGCCATGTCCCGCAAGATCACGTCACCGGTCTGGTGGCCGAAGTTGTCATTGATCTTCTTAAAATGATCGATGTCCAGCAGGGCCATGGAGAGCGGCCGTTTCTTGCGTTTGTGGAGTTGCAACTCCTCGTTCAGCCGGTCCATGACGCTGCGGCGGTTGGGGATCTGGGTAAGATCGTCGGTCTGGCTGAGCCGCTGCAATTCGGTCTGGGAGCGGAGGAGCTCGTTCTGGTAGGAAATCCAATCGGAGATATCGAAGACCGAGATCAGCACCTCACTGGCATTGCCCTTAGCGTCGAGCAGGGGCGAGAGGATCACCGTTTGCTCCATGGGCGAAAGCTTGCTCTCGATATATGAACGCCCGGAGTAGAAGGGGAAGATGTTCTGGTGGAGCTTTTTGTTGAAGAAGCTGGGGCGCCCCCGGCGGAAGACCTCGCGGGCCTTCTTGACAAAGCCCTTTTTGTGCAGGGTGGGGAATACCTCCTGGATCGGCCGACCGGTTACCTCGGCAGCACTCAGCATGCTGTGTTCGGCCATCCAGCGGTTCCAGAAGACGATCCGCAACGAGGGGTCGATGACGGCGGCGCCGATGCTCAGGTGATCGAGGAGCTGGGCATGATTGATCATGGCAACTCACCTGGCGGCGGCAAAAACAGGGTGTCGTAAAACTGGTGGATCTCCGGGTTGAAGAACAGGTAAGTGATGGCGGCCAGGGCCAGAAAGGGTCCGTAAGGGATCACGGTCTTCCCGCCCTTTTTTTGTTTGAGCATGGCGAAAATGCCGATTATCGACCCCAGGACCGAGCTGCCGAACAGGACGAAGGGCAAGGCCTGCCAGCCAAGAAAGGCCCCGATCATGGCCAGAAGTTTGATGTCGCCACCGCCCATGCCCTCGCGCTTGGTAAAGAGGTAATAACCGGCGGCAACCAGATAGAGGATGCCACCGCCGGTCAGGATGCCGATGGCGGCGCTCTGCCAGTTCACCAGGGGGTTGATGAAGGAGAGGGCGAAACCGATGACGATCCCCGGCAGACTGATGACATCGGGGATGATCTGGTGATGGAGGTCGATGACGAAGATGGCCAGCAGGGCGGCGCAGAAAAGAAAGTAGATTCCGAAGGCCCAGGTCGGGCCGAGGTGGCGGAAGAGGGCAACGGCCAGCAGCGCCATGGCGGTTTCCACCAAGGGATATTGCCAGGAGATCTTCATCTGGCAGTTGCGGCAGCGCGCTCGGAGGGCGAGAAAACTCACGATCGGGATGTTGTCATACCAGGCAATCGGGGTCTGGCAGCCGGGACAATGGGAGGCGGGAAAGACAATGGAGGCATCTTCCTTGGGCAGCCGGAGGATCACCACGTTGAGGAAACTACCGATAATGGCCCCCAGGATGGCGCTGAAAAAGGTCAGGACTGAGAGCTGGCTTGCGGTCATGGCGGTGCTTTTCCGGAAAACGTGAGATTTTGGTGGCTCGGAAGATCCCTTTCTTTACAGGATGCGAGAGTATATTTTATTTTGCCGGGCTAATAAATGCTAAAGTTGCCGGGGTTGACGAATAGTTGGAGAGGTACGGAAATGGAGATGGACAAGGATGCAGCGGTGGCCCGGATCAAGGCGGAGCTTCTTGCTGCCGACTGGCGGTTGAACCGGCGGCGCGTGGCGGCCTTGGCGGCGGCCTTGGCGGTAGTGGAAACCGATGCCGGGGAGCGCCGGGCTTTCCGTTATCTCGTGGAAATGGCCCGGGCCGCTTTGGCGTATCAGGAAAAGCATGGAGATTCGGCGCCGCCCATGGTGCTGGATTTTCTAAAAGCCACTCTGGCCAAAGTAATCGGGGTAATTGAAGAAGAGGACCTATCGCTCGAAAGGCAGACCGAGATTTTCAATAAAGCGCATCTGGCCTTTATCGCCTTGAAGGGGCAACTGGCGCGGGTCCGGGTTGGTGAAGCGGGGTGATGCCCGAGTCAGGTTGCGGGGGACGCGGGGCCGTGCTTTCCGTCGCTCGGGCCATTGTGAGGAGCTTATTGTCGGTCAGCTCGTCCCCGAAGGCGAAATCCGGTTGGCATTGCCCGCCAATAGATTATATTGGCAGCTATCACCGCCGGGGTTGCCTGATAAGCGAAGGGCCTCGGGTAAACTCTCAATCACAGTGGCTTAAACATGGCAGAGAATCAGCAGGAAAGGCGGCAAGACTTGCGGGTGACCTTCCGGGCCGTAGTCAGGTTGCAGTTTGCCGGTGCCCGGAATTTTGATCGCTGTGAGACTGGCGATATCAGCGTCAGCGGGGTCTTTGTCGAGGGTGTCACCGGGGTCGAGTGCGGCGAGAAGTGTGAAGTTGAATTTAAACTGATTGGCCGCACCAGCACCTTGGTCCTGGAGTTGTCCGGAGAGGTGGTCCGGGTTTCCGATGCCGGGGTTGCCTTGCAGTTTCTCCAGGTTGATCAAGACAGTTTCTGCCACCTGCAGAACATTGTTTATTTCAACTATAAGCAGGCCGGGGAGCTGGAGGTGGATTCCGACGCGGCCATCGGCGCGGTGGACGATGAGTCGGTCTACCTGGGGCTGGAAACGTCCCGGCGCAAATCCCTGAGCATCGACTCCGGCGACGAATTGGCCGAGGGCGATGATGATGGTGAACTCGACACGGAGGTTGCCGAGCGGCTCAGTTATGCAAGGGACGAGGATTGACGGTGTCCGTGACTTACAGTGAAGGCAGAAAGGTTCACCGGGTCCGCAAAAAGCCCATCGTGGTGGTCATGCTCCTTCTGCTCGTCTGGTTTGCCGGGATCGCCCTGAATGAGCCTGGTCGGGTTCTGGAGTTGGCCTCCCAGGTCTGTCTGAGCTGTATCGGGTTGGGTTAGGCCAGTCAGCCATGGGTTACGTCCGCAAGTGGGTGCAGATCATCTTCGGTTTTCTGATGAACGGCTACTGGGGTTTTCCCTTCAGTCGCGCGATCTATCAAGGCCCCCTCAAGGTCATCTGTGCTCCCGGCCTCAACTGTTACTCCTGCCCGGCCTCCACGACCTACTGCATCATCGGTTCCCTGCAAAATCTGCTCGCCAATGTCCGGTTATCCTGGGAGGCTGGCCAGTATTACCTGGGGTTGTATGTGGTTGGTTCCGCTGGGGTCCTTGGGGGGATGTTCGGCCGGATGATCTGCGGCTGGGCCTGCCCTTTCGGCTTTGTCCAGGAGTTGCTTCACAAGATTCCCTCTCCCAAGTACCGGGTCCCTCGGCCACTGCGTTACGGTAAATATTTTTTTCTGGTGGTTTTCGTAGTGCTCTTGCCCCTCTTTGCCATCGACGAATTCGGCGCCGGGGTGACCTGGTTCTGCAAATACGTCTGCCCGGCCGGCACCCTGGAGGCAGGGTTGCCGATGCTGGTTCTGCAACCGACCCTGCAGGAACGGTTAGGCTTTATTTTCCTGAACAAACTGGTGATCATGCTGGTGGTGGTGGTTTGGAGTGTCCTGGCCAGTCGGCCCTTCTGCCGGGTGGTCTGTCCGCTCGGGGCCTTTTACGCCCTGTTCAGCCGCTTTCGCCTGGTCCGCCTGCGTCACGACCAGGGCAACTGCATCTCTTGCGGCGCCTGTCATCCGGTCTGCCCCATGGGGGTGAAATTCGATGAGTCACCCGACGATGGCGATTGTATCACCTGTATGAAGTGTATGACCAAGGGGTGCCGGTTTGACGCCATATATCTGGAGGTCGGGGGTATCCCGGTGCGTGCCGGCAGGACTCAGTCCCGGCCAGTTGCGGCAAGAAGGCTGAAGGCTGAAGGCTGAAGGCTGAAGGGTTGGCTTGGGATGGCTGGTTGCTATCCTTCAGCCTTCAGTCTAAACACCTGTAAAGGGGTTGCTGATGTTTAAGAAGATTATTGTTGCGGTCTTTTCTCTGGTGCTGATGACCTGTGTCTCGGTGCAGGCCCTTACCAGGGTCAGTGCGGCGGTCAATAACCTCAAGATGCATGCCGAGGCCGGGGATAAATCACCGGTACTCTGGATCTTGGGGGCGGGTTATCCCCTGAATGTTGTTGATGATCAGGGCGACTGGCTAAAGGTGCAGGATTATGTCGGCGATACCGGCTGGGTGGTCGCGCAACAGACTGATCATAAACCTCATATGATTGTCAAAGCCGATCAGGTCGAGATCCGGACTGGTCCCAGCAAACGCTTTAAGTTGGTGGGCCGAGCCAATAATGGTGTGGTTTTTCAGACCTTGAAGATCAAGACCAACTGGGTCATGGTCAAACACCAGAGCGGGTTGACCGGCTGGATTGACCGCAGTCAGCTTTGGGGCTGGTGACCAATCTACGTTGCCTAGTCCGGGGTGGGGTTGAATTTGGACCGATGAGTACACCTCAAATAATCCGGTTAACTTTGTCGATCCTTCGGGCTTGGAAATGATTTCTTTACAAGAGGGCCAACGCATTGTGGAAGAAGCCAATGGCTGGTTGGGGACAAAGTACCTGTCCGGCGGCAACACAAAGCAAGGCGTTGACTGTTCGCATTTAGTCAGTGCTGTTTATGACCAGGCTGGTTTTCCGTATTCCTACCGAATGACAAGTAATTTCCCGCCACCAGATAATTTCAAGAAAGTTACTTCACCGCAGGAAGGGGATATTGTTTTATACTCAGGCCATATGGGTATATATACCGCAGGAAAAATCATTAGTGCACAGGGCACACCACAAAAACCAGATCAGGTTAGAATAGGTGAATTGTCATGGTTTTCAACAATGAAAGGATATTATAGGTATGACAAAGACTGTGATCAAAAATAGCTTATGTTTTTTCTTGGTCTTGTGTTGTTTGTTGAGGTCTTCCATTACTTTTGCAATGGAAGACACGCCGCAAGATATTGTCAAAAAATACTATGTATTAGATTTGCAGGGGGCAAGGCTAGGGTTACAAGCTGATGGTGATATCAATCAATTGAGTGCGTGGGAGTACGAACCAGGATGGGATTATTCATTCATTGTAGATAGCATAACGCTTTATAACACCAAGAAGATATCTGAAACTGAATCCTCAGTAGAGGTTAAATACAAGACAATTGGCATTCTTGGTGGTGGTGATAATCTCTCAACTTATGATTTTTATGAAATTATTGACTTCATTGTTGTTAAATCAGGAGACACGTGGAAAATAAAGGCCCCGTTAACGCCACCTCATATTTCAGCTTCATCTGCAATTAGACAACTTGAAGAAATAATCAAAATAGAAGGTGGACAAAATAAAGATCGAGCAAAAAATATAAAGCATACTTTGCAAAGGCTAAAGGAATTAGCGGGTAAGTGAAATAGATGCAGATCAATTTTCAAGGGCGGTTAAGCATTTCATCTTAACCGCCCTACCTTTTTGTAGGGGTGGCGGGCGGGAAAAGATAATCCGATAAAGCAGCGGCTGGAAGTCGGTGGTAATGGGCTGGCGGAAAGGTTGCATCAATGTCGCATAAGGCCCGCTTATGTTTGCGCGGCCCCGCCGACCGGGAAAGAGCCGAACAAAACCACC
>Ga0334722_10000275_pt1 | contig 78673 bp, 109 predicted proteins | sample C3_bottom_MG_FD_207210 | JGI IMG/M metagenome (GOLD analysis project Ga0334722, IMG submission 207210) | Sediment microbial communities from Yellowstone Lake, YNP, Wyoming, USA - C3_bottom | ecosystem: Environmental > Aquatic > Freshwater > Lake > Sediment | place: USA: Wyoming | collected...
ATACAGTTCAAGGGGGTCTAAGACAAATGTCGGACAAGATTCTTAACGCGCCTTATATCCCCACGGCTAAAGCCGGGGGCTTTACGGCGCGACTTGGTAATCTTCCTCATCATCATCATCGTTAATTTCTACCATCAATTTTTGATACGCCTCTTCTCCTAGATAGGCGCGAAGCTCTTCCTGAGTCATCTTATTTAACATCTGCATTAATTCATTCTGTTTTTTCTGCTTCAATTCTTTATTATGCTTTCTTTTAGCATTTTTCTTGGCACGTTTTTGCTGCATCCGTTTGGCATTTTTCTTAGGTTTTTTCATATATTCACCATAGTTGTTTTAATCTGCGCTAGCAAATTGTCAACTAAAGAATCTGTGGATACTCTCCACCCGGCAATAATCTCGCATTCAGATGCCAAGCTGTGGGCTTAGTTGCAGACCATCTTTTAAAATTACGGTAAAACAAATTACGTAAGTTATTAACATTGCTTGGCTTTTTCCAATTAATATGGGTCCAAGCCTCTTCCCACATTAATCTTTCTGGCCGAAAATGACTTCTAGTTGTAATCTCAATAGCATAAGTTCGATCCAAAATCCAAGCTGGAATAAAAATCTGATAGATTCCTTGGGATATCTTTTGGTTAACTTGAAATCCAGCTTTTACAACACGAGAGTTATTTAACATCTCTGAATATAATTTATTATTTGCTTCATCCGAAGTAAGTTGTTGCTTGGGCAGGACAGTCAAAGCTGGCTTAATCCCGTCTATTTTGTCCCCAAAATCACCTAGTTTAAACTCTGCTATATCATAATAATGACAATTATCATTTACTAAAGAGTATAATACTGCACTTACCACATGGCTAAGTTTGATAGGGCCATTGATGACGGGAAACAATGTAGAAATTGAATTTATTGTTCCAAAGGTATAAAATTGCCTTTGATGATTAATACTGGTGACAATTTGCGTAAACTGGGGATTATATTTAACACGAACCTCTGGCATTAGTTGTGATCCAGGATATTTAACAGTAAAAAAAGCGCCGCCTATTACTCCATAATCATGAATTTTTTCTATGAAATCATGCGCATCCTGGCCCAAAGCTGCCCATCCATTGGAAATGATAAATTTGTCAACAGCGTCGTTGACCACTGCAACCTTTGCGCCACTGCGCATTAGTTCTGAAATAAATAACTCGAAAATACTGGCATCATCAGGGCTGGCTCTTAGGAGTCGTTCTAGATTTCTTAACTCCTTGTCAGACATACTACTCCTTCCGGAGCCATTGAATCAAATCGTGAACATGCTCTTGTTCTTGAACCAAAATATTTTCTAAATCAACTCGTAATGCTGTAAACTCCCTCTCACCATTTTCAACAATTTTCTCAATTTCTGCAATTGCATCACTATAATATTTAATTGCATCGCGTTCCAATCTAAGATCTTCTTTCAAAATATTCTTAATCGGTGGATTGATAGTGGGAATCTCAAGTCTTTTTAATAAGGGCTCTGCATCGAGTGCTGCCAAATAACGTTGAAGTGTTTTGATATGTTCATCTTCTTCCTTTCGATGCTCTTCTAAATGTTCCTGAATTCCGGGAGAAGATAGCCCAAACAAATAATAAGAATAAGTCTCGTAAACGTCACGTTGCTGATACTCAATCAAAAGCAAATTATTAAGCAGCTCTAACAACTGCCTATATTTTGGTGCCATACGTTCATTTTATCATATTCACTTGTTGAGTTCCGTAAATATTTCCTGCAAAAGCTGTTCAATATCGTGACGAAATGTATCTAAAATTGATTGGATATCCTCAACGCTATCAGCGACACCATTACTCAATTTTGTTAATTTAGTTTTAAGAGTAGTTATTTCTTTCATCTTTCGTTCTATCACTAATAACTTTTGCTTAACCGCACCCGGATTCATCGCCTTACTACTTGCATTTTGAAACTGCATCAGTTGTTTGGCATATTTAATGCTTATTTCCAAATAATCAATTGAGGTAACAATACAATTATCGTAAACACCCCAGCAACCAATTTGCTTTTGAAGTGAATCTGTGTCCGGCGCCACAATTATTCCAAAGCGGCAATCCCTTTCTTGCATTGCTATCTTTAAATATTGCAACATAGTTGTTAAAGATTTTAATTTCCCATAATTTTTAGCGTCTAAAACAATAGCATATTTAGCATCAAGTATCCGATAAACATAATCTCCTTTTTTACTACCGCTAATTGCTTCGACTTTGAGACTTGTATCATCAACTATGTCTCCATAAGGGCGCGCTATTTCTTGAAGTTTATTAAATACTTCCTGCTCAAACGGATAGCCTTTCTTGGTTGTTGTGTCAATTAACTCTTGTTGACCGATCGCTTTCATAACAGCGTCTCGCAAGGAGGCTATTTCGGCTTTTAAATTAAGATGAACTTGCCCTAAGGGTGTTCTACCTTCAGGGTCCAATTGAAGTCTTTTATCAATTAACTGTAAAACCTTACCTTCATTTCCGAAGTGCTCATCAACAGCCAAACGAAGCTTTCCAACAAAACTAGCACTATCAGTCTCTGAGAATTGCAAATTAAGTGTTCTTTCAAATTCTGTTATTCTTTGCACCAGAGCCGCTAAATAACCAGTTGAATTAGTTGGATCCATTTTTTTATCAAGCAGCTCTCGACCATTTTGAATCTTACCTGCCTCAGTAATTAGCAAATTTCTAGTATCTTTAACAACATCTATTAAGGCATGATTTACCGTCTCAACTTGATTATTAATAAGTAATTGAGTTTTGGCTAAAAAACTTTCAGCTTTTGTTGGATCTAGACTCTGACTCAATATTTGACGCATATTCTTATCAAAGTCAGTAAAATAACTTTGAACTTTTAAAAGAATTTCGCTTACTTTAACATTCAAAAAATCCGCTGTTTGAGTTACCCCCATTCTTTGCCGAATGAGAACCCCAATTTCCAAAGATTTTTTAAGTTCGTCAAGTTGATGCATTGGATCGATAGATTTTAAATATTGAATAATTTCTTGATTATCTATTCGAAGCCTTGTTATTTCAAGACAATTGTCATCAAACTGAAGGGCCATTCATGCAGTGTAGGTCTTTTGAAGTAATCTTCAACCTTGACCCAAATGATGACATAACATCATTGCAAGTTTAGCCCCAAGTAATGCCATTACAATTGCACCAGCAGCAATAGCTAAGAAAATCATTGAATTAGGCTCCCCATAGGGAGCAAAAGCACTTTCATTACCCATGCTCCTTATTACTATTTTAGGACGTATCCATTGAAGTGAACTTTGATTACTACTAGAAATTGATTTTGTAGCATCTGCATCCGGAGATAACAAGTCGGAAACGTTTATAACTATATCTGGTGATGTATTTGATTTAATTGCAATATTAGCGTTAGCACCTTGAGCCAGGGCCGATAAGGCCCCAGTTGCTAGACTACTAATAGAATCTGTTTGATGAAAACCCGAATGTACCATAATATAATTTTACTAAACTATCCTTGGCTTTGAGCAATTTTTATAGCATTTAACAATCTAGTCTGGGCAGTCAATATTTCTGGAACTGTATTATGTCGTCCAGCTGAAATTCTTACAGAATTGCTTGCCAAATTCTCTGGACGCCCCATCGCTAATAAAACTTTAGAAGGTTTAGCCTTGGTACAGCCACAGGCGGATCCAGCCGAAACAGCTACATTAATAATATCGTCTATGACTTGTCTATTAAAAGGGAAAGAGAGATTTTTGATAGTTGGAACTCGTGGTGCTTCTAAACCATTTACAACTGAACCAGGAATTTTACTAAGAGTTTTTTCCAGTACAATCATTGCAGGCCCTATTTGATTGATCCATTCAACATCATTATGTGCTAAATTAACTGCCGCTTCAAAAGCCATGACTAGCGGAACCGGTGTTGTTCCTGATCGCAAGCCTGCTTCTTGCCCACCTCCTACAATCAATGGACTTAAAATAATATTTGGCCTTACCCAGAGTGCTCCTACACCCTTTGGTCCATTAATTTTATGTGCGCTCATAGAAATCATGTCAGCATTTTTTAAAAACTGAGGATTAACTTTACCCACAGCTTGAACAGCATCAGTATGAAGCAAAACCCCTCTCTGATGGGCCATTTCTGCTATTTCTGGAATAGGTTGGATCACACCCGTCTCGTTGTTAACCGCCATGATGCTAATTAATCGAGGATTTGCTGATGTTGCCAATATATATTTTAAGGAATTTAAATCGATTAATCCAGAAGGTAGTGTAGCAATTGGAATGATTTGTAGACCTCGTTTGATAAGAAATTTAATTGATTCATCAACACAAGGATGCTCAATTTGAGAGACAATTATAGAGCAAGGGCCTGCTTGTAAACATCCCAAGCCACGCAAAGCCATATTGTTAGCTTCGGTCGCACCACTTGTAAATATTAAGCCGCGAGGATCTAAGTTTAAAGAACTAGCAATATTAGTTCGCGCTTTCTCTAGAATTTGCTTAGCTTGTTTGCCATGCCGGTGCTTAATATTACTAGGGTTTCCAATGAAATGTTTAGTACCCTGGACATAAACGTCTAAAACACGAGGATCAACAGGTGTACTTGCTGCATTATCAAGATAAATTTCGTCCATGTTCAAATTATAGCACTTTGTGCAATAATTAAGCTATGGAAGAAACTTCACTTTGTTTATGCGGCCACGAATATGGTGCTCATGCTATTTACTTCGGAATGGCGTGCAAATTTTGTAAAGACTGTATTGGATATGAGGAATTTATAGAATGTATCTGTAGCATCAATGATTTGTGGAAATCTGGTTGTCAATGCGGTGCAATAGATGATGAATTAAAATCTAATTAATTATCTGACATCTATTTTACAGCGCATTCCATTAAACTAGCATATTTTTTCTTAGCATCTGCAAGCTTTTTATTGTACCGAGCTTGAATGGTTACAAAATCTGCTGCAATCCTAAATTTATATCTTCCCGATTCAAAAATCCAATTCTCACCGTCCATATTAGCAAGTGCAATTATTAGAGAATAATTATCTGATGTTTTTAACCAATATTTATGAGGTATTTGGCTAAGAATTGAAACATTATCCGTGATTAAAACGGCGTCTGCGCCTTTAGGCGCCGCCCAAAATCTATTGCCACAAATTAGTGTTGTATTATCAGTGTATGACTGATGTTTCAAATATTTGTTACGATATTTTTTGATATGTTCTATCACATTTTTAGCTTTATTATGTCGTCCTGTTAAATCTTCTTCCACACCAAATAAATCATTACTAAAACTACTGCCCCAATACATATTATATGCTGAACGTAAATTCCAAGGCGGGGCTATGTTACCCCAGCAAACATGTCCAGTAGTATGAACATTAGCTAACAAATAAGGTGTTGTTTTTATTCGATCCTTTTCATTTTCATCAATCACAAATAAGAAAATTGTACCATCAACTACGACCTTTCCAAAAGATGGGATATCAGAATAACTAATTGACATCAATAATGGCGGAGTTTTAAGTTTACATTTAACAGTATACTCGGGCTCATCGTCGTCATCATCGCCATGATCTACAACCCTAACCTTCAATTTCTGCGGTGGAACAACCGCAGATATTCTAATTGCGGTTGTCTCATATTTAACTACTACTGATGAAGTTTCTTTAGGTAATGATGATACAAATACTTTTGATTCAGGCTTGATTACACCCAAGTCCTCTAATTGCCTTACTGCTTCAACCATTGCTTGACCTTGGACCTTCCGAGTCTCTCAAGTTTTCAAGTGACTTTTCTAATTCTTTACTTTCCGTAATATGTATATGCATACTAATTAGTAGAGTATTAAGTATAGCGTGCGCAACCTCTAAACTAGTCCCTGCGGGTATCTCTATTTTAATATTCTGCTTTTTAACTAATCCATCAATCACTTTGTCAATATCGAAATATAATTGTCGCATTAATGGATCACTCAGTATGCGTTCCATTAATTTGGTTTTTTCGTTAGCAAGACGTCTGCTTTCGGCATCAATATATGCTAAATTTTCTCGCACGATCCTCTGTCGAATTTTGGTTTCTCTATTTTCTAACAATAATTGACACAAAACAATTATGAATAAAAAAATAATGGTTGCTATACATCCTGAAAGAAATATCATACTTTAGAAAGTATAGCCTACTGAAAAGGAGCAGGCAAGTGCTAGCCATAAATAAGTTTAGCCGCCCGCAGACGGCTAAACTTATTTAGATTTAATCCGAGGTTGTAATCTCTTCCTCTTCATATTGACTCAGCACTTCGTGTAGCGGGCTCTTTTGTGTTTGAGAGACACTAGAAGCCATGGGCGCTGACTCAGATTCTTCCTCAGATACGCTTTCTTCAGCAACTATTTTTAATTCTTGTTTTAGAACCGTTTTGGCAATTAATTTTGTTTTAATCGCTTCAACAGTTGTCCCCATTGATTTTGCTAATTCATCAAATCGAAATCGACGCGGTTTCCCCCGCTGACATTTATCATCTGTGATCATTAATGAGGCATAAACACTATCAGAGATAACTTTTTGAATTTTAAAACGCTTTCCTTCTAGTTGAATAATATCGCCTTTGTTCATGTATTACCACCTTAGTCCCCTTATAGTAGTCAATTTTTATTTGAAAGCAAGGCTTATCGCATTTATGTTATAATGATAATCATGAGTCGATACCTTTATAGCCAAAATTTTGGCCAAACCCCCATGCCGGGACAAACGCCTGTTGGAATGCCTTCAGGAGGCAGCATCGAAATACCACCAGAGTTAACTATTAAAGATGCAGCGTTGCCATCGGCGCCCTCTGGAACTGGATTATCACAAACAATTATAATTATTGCTGTGCTTGGTACTATAGTTGGTGTTCTTTTTATGTTCTTCAATTTATTTAAAGATTAATATGGGTGAATTTGAATTAAAACAAGCTCAATTAGATTCAGAATTGGCAAGAGAAGAACTTTTCTCCTACCTTCAACAATCTTATTGTAATAGTAATGTATCTGATCCTGAAGCTTCCTGTCAACAAACAATGAAATATCTAGAAGATATTTTAGAAAAAATTATCAAAAAACAAAAAATTAGTATCGACTTTCTCAATGGTGCGTCACCCCTTTGGTATGTTGACATATTTCGGTATTTTTCCAACTGGATTGAAAAAGAAATTAAGATATGTGATCTCTTGGCTCAACAACTAGCTATTGACAATAATTCTTACTAAAAATTTCATCTAAGTTTTCAAGATTAACTTTGTGTGATTTCAAATACTCCTTTGCCTCGTCCTCGTAAAGCATAATGCAATTTTCTTCTCCTAGACCATTAATGAGTTCAACGACGAGCCTTTTGTCTTTCTTAAGAATAATTAGAAATTCCGTCGAATCAAAAGATTTTTGACTAGCAGTATATAATACAATAATATACCCCCGATGCGGGTAAACTTTCATATACCCTGAGTGACTTTGGAAAATGTTGGACTCATCACCATTTTGAGCTAAAATAGCAAGATTTTGCAAGTTATTATACGGGTTATCCAATCTTTTAATATAAAGACAGAACAGGATTACTGCACTACATAATAGTGAATAAATGAGAAAACGTAATTTTCTAGCGATTAGCGCCAACAGGATGATAACCTTTATTTAGTTTTTGCCGAATTAAGGAGTTTGCCGTCCTACTAGCAGCATCACGAGAAGTTGGGCGGCGATGAGTCTCATTTTTCTCACCTGCTCGTCGTCCGTGACGAGTTACAACTGCCCATCCGCTACCTTTCTTAACAATTTTTACTGCCCAAGTTTTATCATGCTGAGTACTACCGGTTCTTCCCCCGTGATACATTAAAAACCAGCCACTACCCACACCGAAATGAGATCGCCCGGTTCTACTCCGTGTTATACTTCCGGTACTTGAATATCGCCTAATAACAGATTTTTTGCTTTTGTTTTTGTTTTTTCTATTACAAGTTGGAGTGTAATGCCCAGTTCCTCCACAATTTCCACAATGCCGTTTTTTAGCCATAATTCACCAATTGAATTATACATTATTTATCGATCTGCAACAATAAAGTAGCGAGATCTTCAGCGTCCACTAAAGAATGCATGACACCGCGCAAATATTCACGAACATTGTGGCAAGAGCGACAAACAATTTCACATTTTTCAATTTCTTTTAATAGTTGATTCCACGATTTTTTAGAGCCATTAGCAATATTAAAAATTTTTTCACCGCGAATATGATCAAATGTCATTTCCGAAATCTGTTTTAGCTGCCCACAATCAAGACATGGCTGACTTTTAACATCCGTTATCACTTGCCGTTTTTTATATTTTTCTCTTTGAGCGGTAGTCATAGCCTTAACCTTTATAGCCTCCTCAGCGTTAAAAGGACCGTATACTTGCTTAAGCTTCACCTCCCCATCTTTTAGAGAAAAAGATTGCACAAAATATTGCGAATCTTTCTCAACAATTTGTAATGCCTGATCTTTAGTCATATCTAAATGATAGGTTCTAGTGTTCTAAAGTCAAATGCCTGAAGTTATATGCTAAAATATTAGCATGAGTGATGATGGCAATTCTAATATATCAGCCTCAATGTCAGAGGGACTCCGCACTAATCCATCCGGAAAATCTCGGAAAATACGTGGTGTTAGTGAAGACAAGTATGTAAAGTTGATGCATCAAGTTGAACGGGGGGAAATTAGCGAAGGAAGTCTAGTGCGAAAAAAAATACTGCTGCCGGGTCGAGGCATCGCAGCCAATCGAGATGATAAAATTTTTAATATCAGATCGAAAGTGAGAGGCCGTAATCGATCAGATTTATGTCGTGTCCCTTGGTGCAATAATACACCGAGTAGACGAGGTCTCTGTAATACTCACCGAACCTATTACAAGAGATTACTTAAAATAGGTAAAGCTAATGAGAAAAATTTGATCAATCGTGGACTTCTATTACCAAAACAAAGTGGTTCAGTTACGATTCCACGTGCAACCAGTTCACGTAAAAATAATCAAAATAAAAGTGTTCCAATAAGACGATCAAATGCGTCATTGGTGGGAAAATACTGTTTATACCCATGCTGCAAGCAGCTCCGTAAAACAAGGGGCCTGTGTAAAAGGCACTACACCATTTATCTACGTCAAGCTGCTAAGTTATCTACAAATAAAAAGTGCGATTTAGAGAAAGATCTGGTTCGTCGTCATCTCTTATTACCTGAAAATAAACAAACTGAAGCCAGCGCTTTTGAACTTGGCTCTAAAATTAAAGGAATTATCAGGCGTTCATGAGTTATTTCTTCGGTGAAAGTGGATTAACGGCTGCGACACAAAAAATTCAAGCTATTGATCAAACTATAAAAACAAGTAATATCAATCCTTTGATTCAGGGTTTGATCAATATTAATCAGTCAATTAAAAAATTAGACATACAACCAGGCTCTCAGCCGTATATTCTGGCCGATAAACTTCAAAGCAGCGTTAATCTAGCAATTCAAAAGTTGAGTACAACTAAAGAACAACGTTTTTTAGATAAGATAAAGGCTGCATCCTTCAACGAAGACTTATTAGCGATACTTGGCGTTTTTGCTCTTTTTAGTAGTATGCTAATACTAGCCTATGTCACCCGTCGCTAAAAAGCATCAGATGTACTCTTTAATTTTTCATCTTTTTGCAATGGATGAGGAAACAAGCCATCTGGTTTTCCATTTTTATCCGGCCATTTAATGGAATGATTTTCGAAATAATCCATTTCTAGCTCCGCTATAGATTTTGGATTTACCTGTATCACTAAACCGCTATTAACGTCAGAAATACCCCCAGCTGATTTCGAATGTATTTCAATTTTTTGATTTCGCGTATTAAGACAACCAGCAAGAAATAGTGTATATATTGCTAATGATATTATTTTTTTCATTTGGAACTCCTTGCGGAAGTATACACTTTTATTAATCAGATTCAATCTCAATTTTATCTAACATTGGTACTAATTAGTGCCAAATGCGTGGGAAGTGACGGCTTGGGCTTGACTTGGAGAAAATTTAGAATTTTTTTGCGTTGTTCTAAACCTCTGGTAATTTACTCCGGCCTTAAGGCAATGCCGCCTTTAGGTATTAAAGGAATTCGTTATCCAATGGATAATCAGAACTATGGCCTCACTACGGATGCTTATGTTGCTTTTCAAGCGACTTACAGTCAGCAAGCAATGAATTTTGCTCGCGCTGCATTTGCCGAAGTCGAACTCTTCAGCCGTATCAAAGATAATGTAGGTAAGAAGAATTTTTACCGCTTACTAACGCAGGCACTCCGATTTGAGCAGAGTGATATTTCTGCTCTAAATCGCTTAATGTCCGCTTATCGGCAAATTTCCGAGCGCACTATTTGGGAAACTATCGGCGTCATTGGCATTGGCCGCGTTGTTTCACTTCCACAACAGATTCGTCAACAACTTATTGCTTCCCTTCGTAATGAAAAGAATCTGACGCCAAATATTTTCTGGTCACTTTACAATAGTCTCTCTGGAATGCCTATTTCATCTTCCAAAATGGATAGGACTGGAACTCTGACACCAGAAACTATCCAACAGGTTGTAACTGAAAGTGTCCAGCGTGCTTTGAATTCGACTCTCGCCAATTTCCAGGGTGCAACTAGTCAGCGTGGACGTAGGAATCGCAATCGCCGCGGTGAGCGTAATAATCGCCACGAGCGTCGGCAGGATTTGTCCACTCTTTTTCCTTTCGCTTCGATGCCTTGTAACTAAACAATACCTTTCGCTTCGATGCCTTGTAACTAAACAATACCTTTCGCTTCGATGCCTTGTAACTAAACAATACCTTTCGCTTCGATGCTTTGTAACTAAACAATAACAAAGAAACCCCTCAAATGAGGGGTTTCTTTTTTTCAAATTCTAACTAAATTAGACAAGTACACCCTTTACCGTTCCTTGAGGAACTAACTTTATTTTACGACAATTAAAGTGTAATTCTTCCCACCATCCCTTTTCATCCAGTATATTAGATATTGTTGCTAAAACACCCCATGCTGCTGCCATATTAGCCGTAATTAATTGCGGAGTAGAGGCAATATGTCGGGTACAACCTGTAGTTCCAGGAATAGCATCGGCAGGTTCGGCAATATCATTGTACTTTTTAAAGGGATGCGTAGTTTTTTCTACACCATCTTCTTTAACATAAAGTACAACTTGACCTTGATCGTAACTATTACCAGGAGAGATCATGTAAAAGTTAAGATAGCCGCCCTCATCTAATGCTTTAATTACAGCATTACGAGTTGCATGGTTATCTACCGCAGTAATAACGAGAAAACTATCATCTTTGGCTATAGTTTTTTCTAAGATTCTCCCAAAAATTTCCTGATCTATAAACTGCGGAATAGTTCGGATGTTAGGGTTGTTCAGACGTTTAGCAGTTGCTTGAGCTTTATTTTCACCCGTCTGAATTTCATCGAATACTTGCCGTATTGCATTGCTGTTTTCATAAATATCACCATCAATTACGGTAACATCATTAGTACCTTCTGGGTGAAAACGTAACAATTGTGTTAAAGGACCAACTAAATGTGAGCCAGTCCCTCCTGCTCCAATTAAAAATACGTGCTTAAATTTCATAATTTAATCTCTCAATCCATTTCAGACGCATTATCTTTAGTCCATTTAGAATAAGGGGTATCATTTTCATTTTCGTTTTCATCTTTAAGAGCTTTGCTGCGCTTTCTACGCGCCCTAAAGGCTGACGCTAAAATATCATTAAAACTATATCCTGAATCAATCGAGTGATTTACGATGGCCTCCATATCATCATCAAATGGATAATAGGAGTTTTCATCAAATAGATCAGAATTAGTTTCATCTAATCCATACAAAAATGAAGGTACTTTATCATCATCGTCATCACAAAAATTGAAACCTTTAGAGGATCGACTATCAATGACTAATTCATTTTTAGCTTTATTCTTATTTTTTTGCTCGTCTTCGTCTTCCTTCGCAATTTCCTTATATTTTTTCCGGTTTGCTGAAACAACCGTATCAATGTAATCAATTACATCGGGATGAAAGTCAATTTGTTCCAAATCTATCTCAACAACTTGATCAAGATGGACCATTTTGCGTGTCTTTTTTAAGACAATTGAAGCTTCATTATGATAGGTGCCTTTTTCGTGATCAATTGCACCTACAACGATATGTAGACCGGGCACTGTTAGTTCGCTCTTGTCATCTACACCACTAAAAAATGCTTCCATTGTATTATGAGAATGAGAAGATCCCGCATGAACCCATCCTGGCGGAGGGAATTGGGTATATTTTTCGCCAGTTACAATATCAATATTTTCCGCCAATTCAGCTTTGACAGAAACCCCAGACACTACTTGCTTCGGGACAACAATTTTCCATTTTGTTCTGGTTTCGGCGTCCCTCAAAAGACAAACTTGAACCTCTAATTGAGATTCATGGAATTTAGCCGACATTCTTTTTCCCTCTGGACACATAAAGAAACATAACTCAATATATGGTGCCCATAAGGAAGCTGGAATCTTAGGAAAATCTGAATTGAGTTGAATTCCCATCAACTCATATTCAGTTAAAACCATCCCCTCAGGATTATTCGAGGGGACTACTATCTTCCCCCAATCTCTAGCATGTAAAACACGATAATAGCCATCGCGAGTCTGAATAACTGGCCCTTCTCGCATTGAACTAGAAACGCGAATTAAGGGCTCCGGCGTTTCAGTTTTCTTATCATCGTTTGACATTATATTACCTCAATCTCTTCGATTCCTAAATTTAATGTTTTACCATTCAAATCAATATCCCAAACTTTATTGTTAGATTTTGCGGGGCCAATTATGAACTTATTTTGAGCATCTTGATGAACAGCTTCGGGATATTGGTTAATAAGATTGGCATCATTCGAAATGAACAATGCTGAAATCGGCTTTTCATAGGTATAAAAGCGTTCACCGTGAAACAGTGCATTGCTTTTAATAAACTCCTGTTGCTTAAGGCGACTCGAATATTTTTTGAGCCATTGAAAAAATACTTCATTTAAATTGCATTCGCAAGTACAAGTGCATTCATTTAAACAGCAGCAGCATTTTTGTGATAATTCCTCTTCTGCATTTAATAAACCCTTAATTCTATCGTCAGCTTGCAAAGTTTTTCTCGCAAACTGCAATTCTTTTATTCGCTGTTCATCATAGTGATCATGCCTACGAGTCTCACAATCGCGATAATGTCTATCTAGATAAGGACAATTATCATCATTAAAAGGCGAATTCCAAAAATAGTTGTTAGCTTGTCGTAAATTATTAGGCTTACCAAGCATCGCGACATCACCAAAACAAATTAGCCCACTCGGATAAATATTAGCTAGTTGATATGGTAATACCCATAAATCTGCTATGCATTTATTGTCTAAAGCATGCATACTAAAATAAGTTTCTAACTTAGAACAGACTACCCAAGGTTTTCGTAAGGTATGAGACATAATAAGATTAGGAACGGTGATTTGCAATTCCCGCTCCTCAACCTCATCTGTAAGATAGTCTACCTTGACTGCCGGAATTTTGCGTAATGTTTCTGGCAAAAAAGCAGAAATCATCCATTTTGGATAATATTTGAAAATTACTTTGAGAGTCTCCGACGGAAGTAGGTAGATCCATCCTTGCCTTACCATTGCGTCCTCTTAATCTCAAAGTTAAAGAACGAGTTGGGACTCGAACCCAATAAATCCTAGTTCTCGCTCAAATGAATAAAGCACGTTTGAGGATTCACCGTGCATTACACGGATCATTCGGGACTGACCGGAGTCAGTTATCCTCAACGTGCTTTATTCTTTTTGAAAAAGGACTTTAGCCCTTTTCATCATGGGTAATTGACGCCATGTAAGTTACGCCAACTTGGGCTTCCTCATGACCGTCTAAGAGGTTGTTGTTATTATCGCGATAGGTGAGAATGCGATCGGGATCGAAACCAAGGAAATCAGCGTTCATGATAAAACTATCACGAACTGTCAACCCTGGACGACAAACTACGTCAACGCTCTCCGTACCAAATTGAACCTTAAAGGTTCCTTCGCTACGACGATTGTTAGGAGTTGCAAACTCACGGTTATCATCACCCATGTTATCAAAGATATTGTTACCAGCCATTTTTTCCTCCGAATAAGTTGGTTAATTCCAACGCTTTAAATATATCATATTATGGAGTCAGTGCAACAGCTAATCGATTGAAATTTTAACGATACCTATATTGATAATATTTTAGCCAGGGAATTGGATTATGTTGGCGCTGGTAGGATCGTCGTTTATTGTAAGCATCTACAAACCATTGTAAACCCTGTTTTTGTGCTGAGAGTAATACATCAGCAAAACCCTTATCAAAAATTAATAATGGTGTTCGGGTTTCATTACCAATAGTAATAACTGCCTCATATAGTTGTCTCCCCGTTGAGGATTTATATATTAATATAGCATCGGGTTGCAGTGCATTATATCTTTGAGCAAAAGTAGCAGGATTATCAGCTAACTCCAAATCAAAAACTTTCTTCATCCAATCTTTAGTATAATCTGTTGTTCCAATAGCTACTAACAGCTTAGGTTTCCTATTTAGTGTCCATCCAGCTAGTTGAATTGAGGGCGCTCTTATAAATTTTTCTACATCTTCCCGAGCTGCCATTAGCCAATCACCGCTATCGTAGAATCCTCCAAGTTGAAGCATCTCCTCAATTTGTTCACGTTTTAAATGTGAAACTTCCGTCGCGGGAATTACAAGTCCTTCCCGTCGTCTTCGAGCTCTCTCTTCTGGTGAATCAAGAAAGCGCCGCATTTCTGCCTCTTCTTTTACTATCTCTGCTTCAAGCCATGCCTCATCTTCTTCAGAAGTAACAGGCACAGAGCGAATTTCAACATGCGTAGGCTCCGGCGCGGATGGTGGTACCATCGATGTAGCTATTGGTACAGATTGCTTTTTTTCATTATTTTCTATCCATTTTACGTATTCATCAAATTTCAATGTAAGAGGTGGTGTCCACAAATCGATTTGCTTTAAAATTGTCTCTATGCGTGTTAAAATCAAATAATTGCGTTCTTCTCGTGATAAGTTCGGTGGTAAACCCATTTCATACGCCCACTTATCGGCTATAGCATCACGGGGACCTATTCTTGCAATATCATCAGCAATTTGTAACCATATTTCTTCTAATCTTTTATTCTCCGCAGCATTTGGATGAAATACAATGTGTCCTTTACGGATTGGTAATTTCCTCCTCGCCGCTTTCTCTAGAACATTTAAAGTTCGTTCTTTCTCCTTACTAACACTAGCTAGCATCGGAATTTCAACTGCTGGCATTTCAGCACGAAGTTTCTGAAGACGTTCTTCCTCTAGTTCTCGATAGCGTCTCAGAACCTCATCACGAACTTCATGCCGTAATTTTCGATAGTATTTCATAAAAATTGAATGATCAAGCTGATTTTGTTCTACATATTCTAATTTTGTTAATGGTTCATCTGCATCGGCCAGCAATTCTTGGCGTGCTAGATAATCTATAACATAATATCTGTATTTTTCTCCTAATTTGTGTTGCTCATCCCTTGCAATCATTTCATTTGCAATATGGAGCACATCGGGTATATGGCGTTTTACTAATCGTGTAAAATTATCATAGTTAATACCTTTATGTTTAGCAAATGTTGCCATGGTAAAAGGTAAACCTTGATCGCTCTTTCGATGCTTTTCAACGAGAAAATCTATAACTAAAGCCTGTTCTTGAGATAATTTGAAAAGTTTGGGCGGGATCATGCCCTCTAATCTAGTTTCAGGTAACATTGATGGGCGGATACGTCGTTTAACTACACGTTTCGTTTTGGATTGAAATTCAGGTTCTATTTTCGATGTCTGTCTTGATTCTTTGATAAACTTTTCTGTCAAATAAGAACGTAACTTATCGATTTTACTTTTATCAGGATGGCGACGATTCTTCTTATAAACGTTAATGACTTGTTTAATTTTATTTTCAATATCATTTTTGGTAAGACGCGGAGGCCTTCCAATTGCTCTCTTTGCTTGCTTAGAACAAATACGAATTACCGCCGCTAAAGGCACTCCAAGAAAAATTGCTACTTCTGGATAAGTCAGACGAGTTTGCTTGCAAAACCGTAAGATTTCTTCTGGATCATAGTTTGGCTTAGCCGGATTGTACTTGCGGATTCGCGCCATTTTTTAATTGTAGCATATAGCTTTCGATATTGAGAAAATTATCTCATGCTAGATAATGAAGATATGGAATTAGGTACTGTTAAAGACTCAAGCAAAACGGACGAAATAGTTGCAGTTCCTATTAACTCCTTTCTAGACCCCGCCCATATTTTAGGCCCTGACGGTCCCATTGCAAAACATTTCACAAACTATGAACCTCGATCTACTCAAATAACGATGTCAACAAACATCCTTGAATCTATGTCACAATATAAGCATTTATTATGTGAGGCTGGAACAGGAACCGGCAAAAGTTATGCCTTTTTGATTCCAGCAATCAAGATGGCTCTTGAAGGTCATAGCCCAATAGTTATTTCAACCAATACTATTGCACTTCAAGAACAAATTTTTCGAAAAGACATCCCTGATTTGATGAAGTATTTAAATTTACCGAATCTACGGGTAGTTTTAAGAAAAGGACGTGGTAACTATCTCAGTAAACGACGCCTTAAAGCTGCGCATAATTACCCATGGCAACCAGATCAAATTCCGGAAGTCGAAGATATTGATAAATGGACAGAAGATAGTAATACTGGTGCAATTCAGGATTTAAATTTTACACCTTCTACAGAGGTGTGGGGGGAGGTTCAATCTGATCAATATGATTGCCTTGGAAAAAAATGTCCGACATATAATAGTTGCTTTTATTTCAAATCTAAAACACAAGCCGAGCAAGCCAATTTAATAATTTGTAACCATTCTCTATTAACGCTTGATCTTTTACTAAAAAGTAAAACTGATGGGGCAGTTTCCATCTTACCGAATTTTAAGCATTTAATTATTGATGAAGCTCATGCACTAGAAGACGCCATTAGGAAAGCGGAAACTTTTGAATGGAGGCAAGGAAGTGCAGCGAGCCTCGTCAAACGTGCCACCAATAAAAGAAATAGCGGCCTATTGGATGATTTAATAGAAGCTTCCGTTTCTTCATCGATTACTGCGTATGCCCAAGATGCAATTCGTGAACTTAAACACTTTGTTGAAGTTAATGAACTATTCTTCAATGAAGACGTGATTCCTTTTATCAAAGATTATAAAAAGACTAAGGAAATTCCGAGTGCTAAGCGGGTTCATCCAGGTGATTTAGTTTCCTCTCGCTCTGATGGCCTTTTATCCTCCATAAACTCAGCCAATAAATTTATAAACAATGTTCTGACTATTCTACGGAGACTGGCAGAAGCTGATGACGCCTCACCTAGAATTAAAAACTTAACTGAATTACTTGGCTCGTATCACAGCCGAACCAAAGAAGTAGCTAGCGAATTATTAAGAACAATCAAAGCTCAAAAAGATCAAGATCAACCTTATCCAACCCATGTTTCATCTGTAGAAACCACAAATTATAATGGGAAAACTTTCTACATGCTGGTCTGTACTCCCATCTTTGTTAGAAATTTATCCCAAAACATTCTTTTTAGTAAGATACCTTCTATAGTTCTAACTAGTGCTACCTTAACTATGAATAAAAGCTTTGGCTATATTATGAGAAATCTTGGAGTTATTCCTGAGAAAACCACAGCACTCCAACTTCCTCATGTTTTTAATTATAAAAATCAAGTTAAATTGATTTTAACGCCAAAAATTTCAGATGATCCATGGAATAAACCAAAAGAACGAAATGAATATTTTAATGCTATCGCTGAGAAAATTGAAAAATATGTAATTAAAACTAAAGGAAATGCATTAATTCTATGCACTAGTAATACGCAACTCAAAGCTTTATATGATCGATCATTTAAAAAATTCCAACAACAAGGATTAAATGTTGTTCGTCAAGGAGGCGGATTAACACGAGAACAATTGATGAAAGAAATACGTGAAGTGCCACATACCGTGTTGTATGGTGTTGATAGTTTCTGGACTGGAATTGACGTTCCTGGCGCTAATCTCCAAAATGTTATTATTCCTAAACTGCCCTTTCCCCCTCCGACCCCATTATCGGAAGCCCAGGAAGAAATTTATCAAATCTGGAATCGCGGAAAGCCACGCAATAAGCAACGGAATTATTTTAGTGATAGGACTGTACCAGAAACTGCTATTAAGATGCAGCAGGGGTTTGGAAGGTTAATAAGACATAGAAACGACCGTGGCATTGTTGTTTTAATGGACAATCGACTAGTTAAGAAGCCATATGGCAAAATTATTTTAAATAGTCTACCAGAATGCGATATTTTAATAGATAATGAGTAAGTTTCTATTACTGAATCGGATGTCTTATGATCGTGCACTTGAACTAGCAGAGCAAACATGCCCTTACATTGACGGCTTCGCAATTAATGATCTTGTGCTCCATTATGGTTGTGAAATAGTTTATGCGCTTAAAAGCATGAACAAAAAGATACTTGTTGATTTACCGCTAAGCGGACCTGCGAAAAATATTACTAATAATCTCTATGTCCTAAGCTCAGCTGGTGCGGATCTCATCTCAATAAGTCATCATTCTCATTACCAACCACCGCCTAAATTTGTAGACAAGTGTGTATTATCAATTACTGATTTAGCAAATATAGAAGTTATCATTGAATCAGGCAATTACAAATATGTAATTTGCAAGAGACAGCAACTTGGCTACTTTAAAACATCCACTAAAATAATTGTCGTATCAAATGAAGAAGACAACGAATCAGAAATAATTGTTAGAGACTGGTGGACGTTTGTTGCTAAATTAAATGAGAAAACTTAAAATAGAAATATGACACCAGAAGAGCAAAACTCGATATATATACAACAAATAAATGAAAATTTGAAGGTTTTTGATAAAAATCTCGAAATTCTAGAAAAGAATATTGCCCTTGTTAATGAAACAGTTAAAAATTTAGCGCGAGATATTGCAGCCATGCAGCGGGCAATTATTGATTATTTGCGGGAAAAGAATATTATTGAGAATGAAGATGACATAAAACTACTCCAGCGCCTTCATCTGCGCCACATTGCTGCCCTAGATCAAGAAATTGAAGCTAGAAAACACAAGCCAGAAGAATAATTTGTTATAATTATTTCATGAAGCCTATTTTGTTATATGGAAGTTTCGCAATTGGGGTTTTTACTTTAGTTTATTTATTGGCATGCAAAAAGCGCGACAGTATAGAGACAACACAAAAAGTTAATGAAAGATCCTCGCCTTCTTTCAAAGCCATAAATAACACTATTGCAGAGATTGAAACTAATTAATAAAGAACACCTGCTTCACGCCAAATTCGATATATTTCAGCAGTCACCTCTCGTTCTTCCTTGCCACGAAGTTCCAAGATTTTAGCGATAGCAGCACTATTAGTATCTTGAAGTAACTGCATCATAAGTTCAGCTACAGCAAAGAAATTATTATCTAAATACAAAGAGGTTTTGCGCTGGCTAGGCTTTAAAGCAACTACTAGATCTTTCACTAAATCTTCCATTATTTGATCTTTAAAGGAACTGATATCATCTCGAAGGGAATCAATCAGAGCCTCAGCAAATGTTCTATAGGCAAAGGATCTCGCTGACCACTCGATTCCAGAGCTAATTTTTATTTTGTCAAAAGCATAATTCCAATAATGACGTGCTGTTTCCATGTCACCAATTGAGGCTAGACCTAGGCTACACTGAGATAATGTTTGTACAGGAAATAAAACGTGCCGTGCGTTAGTTTCCTGTTTTATAAAATCGGATTCCAGGAAAGTTATCGCCATCTGACCGATTCGCGAACAAATAGTATGTCTTTGTTCGGGGGGTAATGGTAATTTACTTATGAACTTCATATTTGCCGCAAGACCATCAAATAAGACGAAAGGAGCTTGATCAGAAGGTTCTTGACTTCGAAGCTCATAAACTCCTAACATTCTCCTAATAATTTCAATTGCGACAGTCAAATTTTCATCGATTTTACATGCCGTTTTGGCTAAGCTATTCCCAACTTCTGATATGAAATGAGATGGAGCAGAGATCCTTGTATTTTGTCCTGATTCGCTCGTCTCCAACGTCGCGCTATTAACCCATGAATTGTATTGCATCTCTAAAAATCGCATCCCATCAAAGCCAAAAAAAGGGCAGATCTCAACATAAGAATTCAAAAATCTCCACTTGGGACGCCAGGCTTCTAAGTTGGGGGTAGCTAATGACCATAAAGTATCACCAAGTGCTAAGAATCTTTCTCTAGCAGTAGGAAGTTTTTTTTCTACTAGCAATCGAACTAATATTAATTCTAACCAATATGAAGTTAAATTACGTTGGCTATTACGACTAACCGCAATTAGTTCATTAAGAATAACTTCATAATTATTGATATCTCTAAATAGAGATAATAAATTATCTAGGGGAATTATATCAATTAAATCCGTTGGAAATAGTGGTTTTTGTGTATGCTCAATAATTACTTCTAACAGTTGTTGTCGAGGCAACTCGTATTCACTAAATATAATTATTGATTTTATCAATAACGATAAGCGGGTATACCTGCCTTCTCTAGTACATAATTCGAGGATTGCTGGTAAATGGTTTGTGAGTAATTCGACACATCTCCTATAATATTCATCTTTGACGGAAGGCGCTTTAAGTAGCACACCCAAAATTTCCGGATTAGTAGAAGGTGTGATCAGACATAAAACTTGAAGCGGAAAGGGTGCTTTATCAAAAACTTGCCATAATTGTTCAAAATATAATTGAAGATTAATTTTGTTCGCATTCGATATCAGTAATTTCACTAATTTTAAAAAAACGTTTAAAAATTGCACGTTTCTTGATGCATCTTGCCTATCTGTAACATCAGTAAATTGCAATCCAGCAATACGCCCCAACTCCTCAATCAATAATTTTAAAGGTAATGTGTCCCCATGCACAAGTAATTTAAAAAAGCTGTATTTAGCAACATAGTTGGCCTCTAAGGAATACTTTTGATGATCAGTAAAGGTGATTGCTTTTAATTTTTCAACATCTGCAACTGGCAGTTTTTCGAAGATTTCTTTAGCTATTTCAATTCTATTAAAATACAAGAAGGCGCTAACTTGATCTAAGACCAAATTAGCTGCCATTGAATGCGTTTGATTGCTAATAGCATCGTAAAGTTGCTTAGTATTTTTTATAGATTGTGTAATTCCAATTTCGTGCTCTTGCTTAGCATAAAAGGTCGCGACTGCCTGCCTAGTTAATTCTGCAACATCTGTATCCTTAGATCCCCAATTAACAATATGATGTTGTAGTTCCTCCAATTTTCTTACTAATTCGATTTCATCCTTAAAAATCTCAAAAAATAATACAGACAAAATCAACGTACTTTTTAATCTAAATAAGGGAGGCCTCTTAATTGATGGATCGACAATATAACTTCCCGGCTGCAGGGCTGACCACATCTGATATAGTTTCCGATACTCTCCTTCATCTAATTGAACATTTTTCCAATATTTTAATATTTCGATATAGTAATCGAGCAGAGGGCTAGTCGAGTTAACTTTCTGTAATTTGTCTTGTAAATAAACTATGACTCTATGACGTTCTTCCTCTGAACCTGCAAGCCACCACGCCTCTTCACAAGCATTTAATCCATGGATCAATTCATTTGCTTGAAAACATTGATCTGCAATTTCCATCCATAAAGCAAGTGATGGATTCGTAGTAATAACCTGCTCAGTATATTGATAGATTAGATCAACAAAGTCTAGCGGATTTTCTCCATATGCTGTTGGGATTTTACCTTTGTTAAGACTGCGAATCACGCGCTGCACCTGGTTTTCGAAATCTATGTAAATTTTAATTTCTCGATTCTCAAAATTACGCCCAAGAGTTTGTGCCTCGCGTTCTCGTCTCGATATTGCTTGCTTGATTAATCCCTCTTCTGGTTGATTTAAATCCTTGATGTATCTCCGAAGGACTGAGAATTTTCTCCAAAAATCATGTCCAATTACATCCAATCCCTCTTGGTCATGTCGCTTCTTTTGATAGTTCTTAAATTGTTTAGCAGAAATTCGAGTCATCAACTCATTAATTTCTGAAAGCGCATTATTAAGTGCAATTTCAACTTCAAACGTATGAGTCCCGATCTGATGTTGTTTTGCACCTAATTGTAGAGCATATATCAAACGAGGACGCAACAATGACAAAACAATCAAGTTCTCTATAAGACTTGAGTTTTCAGGAATTAAGCCTGAGGTTTCAAAGTAACCCATATATTAAATATACCAAAAAGAAAGGGCCTTTACGGGCCCTTTCAAACTTCTCCATTATTCACTAATTGGTATTTCCTGCTCCAATTCGACTTCTTCATCTTCATCAAATTGGAGTTCTATCTCACTTAAATAATCATCCAAAAATAACAGGCTTCCGCCTAGTTTTTGGATGACGTCTATTATTTCAGAACTTCTAGCAACTTTAAAAACTACGATTGTAACGCTAATTCCTTTAGCAAGAAGTTTTTCGGCCATTTCAATAAATACCGGATCATCTGAAACTAGAACGAGTCGATCTCCCTTTTCCATTTCACAAATTGCGTCTAAGGTAATTCGGCAATCAATACTTTTAGATTTACCGGGATAATGTGGCGAACGACATCTCACTAATTTATACCCACTGTCCTCCAACATTTCAAGAAATGGCTGTCGCCGCAATTGATAATATTTATCAATTGCCTTCTCTGATAATTCGACTGTAACTACTTCTGCCTTAAGCCGACCGTCTACATTAGGTAATGGATTAAAACTTACAATCTTATTTAAGATCCTCTCTCTAAAATCCTGACTTAAAGGGTGAGGATATCGATCTTCTCGTCCAGCACATAAATTTCTTTTGTTTGTTATCTCATTGTGATGAAAAAAATAGCTTTGTCCATCGACTCCAACAATAAAACCATATCCTTTATTGCCAAAGTACTTCACAACTTTACCCATCGGACGTTGCTTGTCATCACTAATTATCGGATCATCAGTATAGAATCTTAAGGAAACGGTGTTAGGCGTGTCTGGTTTAGCTAAGACTTCTGCAAGGCGCTGATGATCAATTCTAAATCTTGGACGCCGTTCCTCACTTCTCATTGTCTGTGCAACTTTTTGTAATCCGTAATTTAAACTATATCCATCTACAGCAATCAATGTCGCCATTTCTTAACCTTTCTTAATTTGTTAACCAATTAATAATTCGTTGTCGTCACCAATATCATAATCAATTAAAAATTGTTCTAATTTATGTGTATTAATATATTCGTATAAAGTGCTTTTGGAAATTCTTAAATAGACACTAGTATCTCCATTCAATTCGACATGAACGAACACTTGTGGTGCTTTTCGTAGTAGCTCTGACAAATTAGAGATCGGGATCTTCAAGGTGCCAAAAATTTTCTTCTCTTTTTGAAAATTGTCAATGCTTGTTTGAGAGCCTCCTTAATTGATGGGCTTACACTTGAAACTGGCCCAGCGCCAGGAATTCCAATCTCAGATTCATGAGCATCAACATAATAAACTTGATCTCCATTATTACCAAAACGTGCTAAACAATAGTCTGCACCATAAATTATCTTACATGCATATAGATCAAATTTACTTCCCGTAGAAGTTACATATCGACTCAAAAATACGTGATCTGTCCATCCAGGCATAGGGCTATGTGTAAAAAGAGGCCCAAAATTTGAAGACCACTCCTTAGCCCAATTTTCTTCATAATTACGACATTTCAGCGTATTACAGGCCAATAAATTAAAAAGCAATCTTGCGGCACCCCCACAGCGTGGGCAGGTTTCTTTCATATTAGTTCTCCCAATTATTTATCTTCTGAATTGAATTTCCAGCTATCACCTTGCATAGTGTCCTCTAAATGTCTTGTAGCCATTTCAAAATGTTTAGTGGCAGCGGAAAGATATTTATTTTGCAAATTCAGTCCTGATTCTTCAAATGAATACCCTAATATATTTTCACCGCGACAGACGGCATTAATTATTCCGCTTCCGTCTCGAAAAGTGCACATGCTTTTATTAAGCATACCTTGACTTAAATAATTAGCTACCTCTTCACGTTTTTCCGGTGTCACCATTAAACTAATCTGCCCTGTATTTAAAAAGATCCTAACTAAAAGTGTTTTAATTGTTTTTTCCATAAGATGTGCACTATATAACATTGCTTACATTTTTCAAGATTTAAAGTTTAGTAAGAATCTCATTACCAGATTCCGTTATTAATAATGTGTGCTCAAATTGAGCTGACAATTTATTATCTTTCGTTACAATAGTCCATCCATCATCAAGTAATTGGACCGCCTTAGTGCCTTGATTAATCATGGGTTCACAAGTTAAAATCATACCAGATTTCAACTTAAGCCGATATCGTGGGTTATAAAAATGAAAAACTGTAGGCTCTTGATGAAACTTTTTGCCAACCCCATGGCCTGTTAAGTCTTCTACAATTCCATATCCATGAGACTGAATATTTTTCTCGATAGCTCGTCCAACTTCACTAATGCAGTTACCTGGTTGCATTGCGGCTATACCCGCATACATCGCTTGCTCAGTAGCCTTCACTAAATTGATTGCATAGGGTTTAGCATTACCAACAATAAATGTTCTAGATGTATCACCATGAAAGCCATTTAAAATTACAGTAATATCAATATTAATTATATCTCCATTTTTCAAATACTCGTCATCTTTTGGAATACCATGACAAACTACCTGATTAATACTAGTACACAGATGTTTGGGGAAAGGAGGGTCTTGAGGATTTGCTTTATACCGATAAGGTGCCATCGTAGCACCAGCGGCGGTGGCCAAAGCTAAGCCATAATCATTAAGCGCCCCGGTCGAAACACCGACTGTAACCGTTTTACCAAGTTCTTCCAAAATCTGTGCAGCTAGTCGTCCTGCTGCACGGGCGCGTTCAATCTCACTGGTATTATGTATCTCAATCATAGTTTAGGTAGCACCACTTCCGCCGGTTGATTTTGATATTTAAATTACTCCTCGACTTACCTCATCTTTATTTACAAGATAATCGCAAAATGGCGAAATTAGTCCAGCTTCTTTCGCCATTTTGCTGATCCATTTGTCACTTTTAATTGTCATGTTGCCATAATATCAAGAATTTTGGTTTTTGCCATGGCATGTATAACATTAAATAACCTTCGCCTTGTGTCCGGTCTTTCTCAATCCAAAAAAAGTTCCCATCGCCGAACCAAAAGCGGCAAATACTGCCTGTAATCCACTTAAAGAATCTGGATTTTGAAATTGATAAACAAACCAGAGCCAGATTCCCCAACTAACTAAACTGTGAATAAAAGAAATAAAAGTTGCAAAAATTATCCGTTCTTCGGTTACTAAACGAAGATAATAGGCACTTAATATATCTTGTAAAAAACTAACAAAAAATAAAGTGAGAAGATTGATTACTAGGAGGCTCATCATAAAGAGATACCTCCTCGCCAGCTTCAGGACTGGTAACTACTACTGTGATGCTGCAATCACAAATGTTAGCGATCATTTTATTAAGCCTCCTTTCCAGAAATATTTGCGGAACACGCAATTGTGTGTCGGCATTGTAACAAAATTTTATTAAAAAAACAAGCTACCATTAACTATCTCTAAATATCAAGGATCAAATGTGGCTCACATCGGATTTGATCACCAATATTTCGATCCCAAAATTTAATCAAATAATAACCCTCAATAATTTTTAAGATACCATCTGCTTTATTATTAATTACAGCAGTTTGAGCTTCAGCGAGATTCCAAAGATAAGTAAATTTGTCTTCATTAAAAATTTTGAAGAATCTCCCTAGTAATAAATAAAATTCGGCTTCGTCTTTCAAGGATCTCCAAGATATATCAAAATTTTCCGATGTATAAAATATTTTAACTGGACCACGTGTTAATAATTTAAGTTGGCTTTCATAAGCAAAAAATTTAGTTTTTCCTGCACGTAAATGATATTTTGGATTATTGCCAATGCATCTTTTAGAATTATCATCCCAAGTAAAACTATCTCGATAACAAACACGATAAACAGTGTATTGATTTAATTGGTGTAGAGGCACTTTTCCATGAGTCACACCAGTCGTTGGATCAATCAGGTCCTTTTCTTTGACATAATTAGGATGCGTTGTATCTATTAATTGTACTGTGTCAGCTTCTTGAAATGCCGTGGGAGGTAATCTTGGATCAATGCAATCAACTTCGTAATCTATTCGAAACCACTCTGATGCTAAATTCTGTTTCCTAGTTTCTAAAAGCTTTTGATCCAGATACTCAATATCCTCAATAGGAAGTTCGAATTTATTGTCATTTCGATTTACAATCAAATTATATCGATCACGATAAAGTCCAGGACGACAGCCAGGATTTGCTAATCGTCCATACCAATTTAATGGATGCTCAATATATGCTAAATTGTCCCCAGTTTTTATGTTTTTTAATTGATCACCTGATTCTAAAGTTTTTTTTAGTAAGATTGCGTAAAGTTCACGGTCCATTGCAATATTTTATCATGCCTTTTCGAGGCTACAAGTTAATGGATAATTTGCGGTTCTGGCTGTACTATGAACCTGATCTACTTTTAATTCTGCTACTTCCAATGTGTAGATTCCGATCATTGCTCGTCCTTGATGGTGTACAATCAACATTAACTCGGCAGCCTTAGTAATATCAAAACCAAAGATATTCATTAAAACCAAGACAACGAAATCCATCGGTGTAACAGGATCGTTTTCCATGACAACTTTCCACATAGGATAATGACTAACAGCTGTTTCTTTATCCTCTAGAATCTCAATACCCATAACGCTTCATATCTCTTTCTTTAATAGTTTCACGTTTATCATAAAGTTTTTTACCTTTAACAACTGCGATTTCAACTTTTATCAAATGCCTAGCATTAAAATAAAGTTTTGTAGGTACGATTGTCAAGCCTTTTTGAATTTGCTCTTCCAACTTTTTAGCTTGTCGTTTTTTGATTAATAAATTTCGGTTGCGAGTAGGAACGTAATCCTCCCATTTAGGGAGATTCACAGGTGTAATACTAGCCCCAATTAACATTGCCTGCTCATTTTGAATTTTAACCCATGCTTCTTCGATCGAAACATTTTTATTAATTATCGCTTTGACTTCCAATCCTCGTAACTTAATACCTGCTTCCAAAGTTTCAAGAATATAGTAATTGAATCGAACCTTTTTATTATGAATAAGGATTTCCATTATCCACCTTAGGGCTGGCTACTATAATATACTTGCAAAATTTGTCAACCATTTTTTATAATCTTAATATGGAGAACTATGGGACTTTTATCCTGTCCTAAGTGTAATCGACTCAATCAAACAACCAGATCTACGTGCTGGAGTTGTCATTGCCGCCTCGTCAAGCGTAATCCCGATGAGTGGAGCAATGGAACTTATGCATACAGAAAAAACCCAGGAGATTCCTATGCCCTACGTAACACTTTACAAATTGCTGACTGCGCAGAAAAAATCTATAAAAGCACAACAGAAGATTCTGGTTCCAAAAACTGGATAGAACACTTACTCGCAATTGTCCGAAGTGATATGGCCGATATTGTTCATAAACTTCGTTATTCGAATTCTCCAATCGATAACTCTACTACCAAATACATGGCCCGTGCCAATGCGAAATTAATAAAAAATTATGCTGACGAGTTGGCTAATATGTTAAACTCTAGGATAGAATTGGAAGATTGGATGAAGAGTAAACTGTCAGCTTCTGCAAATAGAATGGATGATATCGAGCATGCTCTCGAATATGAGCCTTCATATTTGACATCAAGACACAATCCAATTGATCCAAACCTTGGCGTAAATATTGCCAAACACTTATTTTTTACAAATCCTAAAGGAGAGAAAAGGATGCGATCTATGAACCGATTCAGAAAAAATCCAAATTCATGGAGCAAATACTTAAATCGCCGTAATCCACAAAAAGCGGTTTGGGGTGATTCGCTCTTCGGCAAATCAGGTGTTTGGGGAAATACTCTTTACAAGAGTCGTAGATTGCGCCGCCGTAATCCACAAGCTCCTGTATGGGGAGCACCAAATTTTGGAAAAGAAGCAGTTTGGGGTAAAACTTTATTTAGGAATCCTCAACCACCCGTCTGGCAAGGCAACCTTTTTGGGAAAAATACTGTAGGTGGTCAAGCTTGGGGTAAGACACTCTTCCGACGTCATCGCAATCCCCAACCACCAGTCTGGCAAGGTAATCTTTTTGGAAAGAATACTGTAGGTGGCCAAGCTTGGGGTAAAACATTATTTAAACGTCGTAACCCCCATCAGTGCCCATCTTGTTTACACCTAGACTGTGGATGTGGTTGTAACCCAGTGACAGGCGCAGGTTGTAATTGTGCTGCACGCAATCCTCAACCACCAGTCTGGCAAGGCAACCTTTTTGGAAAAAATACTGTAGGCGGTCAAGCATGGGGTAAAACATTATTTAGAAGAAATCCAGAATGCCCAGTTTGTTTACATATAGATTGTGATTGTGGCTGCGATCCAGTAACAGGAGCAGGATGCAATTGTCTTGCACGCAATCCTCAACCACCAGTCTGGCAAGGCAACCTCTTTGGGAAAAATACTGTAGGTGGTCAAGCATGGGGTAAGACATTATTTAGAAGGAATCCAGAATGTCCGGTTTGTCTACATATAGATTGTGATTGTGGTTGCGATCCAGTAACAGGAGCAGGGTGTCTCTGCAGTCGTCATAATCCCGATGACGAAGATTTGACATGGGATACTGGAATGGGATTAAGAAATCCACAAGCACCAGTATGGGGAGCCCCAACATTTGGAAAAGATGCAGTATGGGGTAAGACTTTATTCCGTAATCCCGATGAAGATGATTTAGATGATTGGCGCTGCAACCCTGATGATGAAAGTTGTGAAATGGATGAGCGCTACAATCCTGATGATTTAGATGAAGATTGGGATGATTGGCGTTGCAACCCATATGCAGATACTTTCGAAGAAGACATTGATATTGAAGAAACACCAAGTTTCCGCCGTAATTTAAAACGTTATCGCCGCAATTCATGAGCAAGTAATCCCAATAGCCAGTTGGGTTATCGGAATCCAAATAAAGAGACCCCTATGCAGCGATTAGCTCGAACCTGGAGAGGTCCAGCATCAATCTGCACTTGTGGTCATTTAGGAGATGGATCTGACTCCGGACACGAAGATTTGCTACAAAAGGGACATGGAGCCTGTCATGAATGTGGCTGTCAGCATTTCGTTTGGAAAGCCTATACAGAGAAATTTAAACAAGCTCTCATTCGTGAACGAAATCAAGGAAATTCGTGACAAAATCAAAGAAATAGATGAATCATTCTGGATCAATAGAAATGAATACCCATTCATTATTTTTCCGAATAAAAATAATCTTTTCTCCGCATTCAAAATAAGTTAACTTGCTACCGTCTTCGCGTTGATCTTCTAAAGCCATTTTCAGAGATGGATAATAGCTAGGAGTAAAAAATGATTTAAATCCGGTAACTGGACTTTGGATCATAATATTTCTATTTATCATTAATAAATCTGGGCTGTTAGAGTATGCGGATCATTCGGATGGACCCCATCATTAGTACAGAGCCAGTGTGTCGTATAAGTTGTCATACCATCCGCATTCACACCTTGAACATAATATTGAGACACATTACTTAATGTACAAACTTGCGGAATAGAATTATGGGGTGTTGTAAAATAAAATTCAACAGTCTTGTTAGCAAAACCGGGATCCCCATCTGCCTTGAATGATATATGTATTGAATTAGCTTTTAATGTTTTAGTTAAAATTGTAACTGATAAGGCAGGCTGAACAGCAATGCCTGGAGTAAGTCCAGGAGAACCTGGAATGCCAGGGTTACCAATTCCTGGTATCGGAGCTGGTTGGGTAGTAATGGGAACTGGAGCGGTAGCTGTTGCTATAGATTTATTACCACTAAAATGACGACAATTAGGGTTTGGACAATCGATACTCATTAACCCCTCATAAGCGTCACTGTTTGAACAACTCGGGCATTTCATCGTGACCATCTCCTTTATATCTCTTTATTAAACCATTTAATTCAAAATAATCAAGACTTAACGCCTATTGATTGTTTTGCAAATCGTTCATTCCAATGTTTTAAAAATTCTGCACCGAATTCTTCTGTGTAAACTTGTAATTTGCGTTTCTGATTGCAAGTCAGACTACATTGTAAATCATGGAATTTTTTTCCATTTAATTCTGCATTAAAGATATACGGATGAATATCTGCTGGAACAAATTTTGTATTACATACATTACATATCATATCTCCGGCTGATGTTTGTAATTTAGCTAATCTAGATTTAACCCATTCAAATGCAATTGTAGGCCCACTTTGAGTAGCTAAAGCCACGGCTTTCAAGGAAGCAAACCATGAAGTAGGATCTTTCATAATTTCTTCATAATCCCAGCACATAATTTCCTCTCCCATTGGAGTTTCAAGAACAAGAGAATAACGTCTATTTTTTGTTATAAAATAGATTCCAGGACCTATTTCAAATTTTTTATCTTCTTTATTTGTCATGCCAATTATCCACAGGATCCCAACCCAAGCGTCGAAGTCGTCGTGTAATGAAATGCATAGCTGCTAATGCAGTTTCAAAATTTTTGTCTTGCAAGTCGCCCTCTGGATGCGATTCTCCTATTCCTTCAATTCGACATGCTTGATTAAAATCCCAAGCATAAATAGGAGAAACCATAAAAACTTCACAACGAAACCCAGCAGGGGTGTAAAATACTTCTGTTGTAACAGTTGCTGTTTCCTTCACTGCTTTCCCAACATTAGGTTTTCCAGCCTGGTTTAAACTTGTTGCCTTTAACTCACGAAAATTTTCGATCATTAGTTTCTTCTCGAAGGTGCGTTCTTTAATCACACTTGCATCATAATGCCTAATATCCAAAAGTCAACATTTTAACACCGAGTCTTGCAAGCTTTAAAGCAAACTGATAATTTTTCGCATCCTGGGGGCCAAATGGAAATTTGGACAAAGCTAGGGGCTATCTTCAGCCCCCCTAAAATGCTTTGGACTTCGAATGAATATGGAGCTGATCCCTGTATAACAGACCGAATCATTTACTATTTAATAAATTATTATGACACCCCAAGTATTGCGCGCAAAGCCATTCGAGCTTTCATTGGACTCGACAACTCTAGTTTCTGTGATTGGAATGAAGTTAGAGTTGCAACACTTCGAGAACTTGATGAGGCATTGAAAAGCTTTGGTGGCACTGTCAATACCTGGGAGCTTGCTGTCACAATTAAAGATTTTCTTCAAAATGCGATGGATACACTTGAAACAATAGATTTAGATAGTGGTTTAGCTGATTTAAAGCCTGTTGAAATTGTTGCGTATTTAAAACAATTACGTGGGCATCCAAATGCCTGGAAAAAAGACAAACCTTCTCCTTATCGCCCATATACATCACTTTTTACTAAACATGCTTTAAAGTATCGAAAAGAAAATGAAGCAGTGCTTCCCGAAAATGCGATACATTACCTTGAATATCTAATAGGTAGAACCAGTAAGCCTCCCTTTGAATTTTATGCTAATCGGATGTTGGGTAGATTAGGTCTATTTGAAGAGCGAGAAGAAATATCACAAAAAGTACTTAAGTATCATACGCTAGTGGGTGATGAAACACCAATCAATCGTCATCGTCAATTAGTCCAATTCAGCAAAACTATTTGTATTAGTAATCCTCGTTGTACCATTTGTCCATTATCACAGCAATGTGTAACTTTTAAAAAAAATTATGTGAGCCCTCAAACTGTTGACACCGCAACTCCACCAACAAAACCAATCAAAAATTAGTATAATTTGAGTAATGACAAAAGATGATTGGATTTCACTCTTTCATGCGACTGGCGATGTAGAAGCCCTAATTAAAGCTGTTAGTAGCTTATATCAAACTAATCATTCTTTAGAGAATATAGCTTCTAGATTAGAAATTCAAATAGGAAATTTACTGGGATTGCTAGCCAATTATACTGCTAGTAATCCCAGTTTTTTATGTACTTTTTATGATTTATCCAAAAATGTTTATGAAACTAATCAATTTGAGCAGCTCATCACGTCACTCGGTTTATCAAGTAGTTTTTTAGGAGATTGTTTAATAGCAGCCCCAATTGGAACTTTAGATAATCTAATTGAGAAAATAACCGAAAAGCTAGAAGCTCGGGGCTGGCATGATACAATCCCACTATCACGACCTATCAGGCCATCCTATCGAACATCTCCAGAGCCACAGGACCCAACGCCCCTACCTCGAAAATGGGGTGGAATCGTCGGAGGCTTTAAACCATTTTTTAGATATATCTGGACCAAGGCTGATGTTCCTGGTTTAATTTATGACAAATTTTTTTCCGATTCTCGACTTTTACGCCCAGAAGTCTTATTAGAAACCTGGAGTGGTCCTGTGCTAAATATTGCAAATATTAATTATGACTATAAAGGACTAAGAGGTGCTAATCATACCAAACGCATCAAAGTAACAATATCAAATATTGACCGTGTTTTAGACAAACTCAATGAATTTGCGATTCGTGCACAGCATGATGACATTGATGCAACAGGAATGTCAGTAATAAGTTTAGACGATTAGAGGTTCCAACTGCCCTTTATAATTTGTATAAAATACTCTCCTAATCCCTAATTTAGTTATTAATTCACAGCAAGTTGGACATGGTTTGGCACAACTTATCTTATTACTACGTGTTAAACGTGCTACAAAGAGAATTGCTTTGGATGAATCTTCTCCCATCAAATGTATTAAAGAATCAAATTCGGCATGACGAGACCATATCGCCTGATTTCTAGGATGTGATTTTTTTTGATTATATCCTATAGATATTAATCTTGATCCAATGAATACAGCCGCCCCAACTTTGTGGCTATAAAATTTTGAATATTTAGCTGCAAAAATAGCAGTTTTTAAGCCTCTAGTAAGCCGATTCATATGTTTCCAATTACATGATTACATGATTAATACATTGCAAAACATAGACGATGGTTACTGGATCTTTCATCAATTATCTTCTTCGATGCCGGTGGTTATGAGGGATTTGATGCTGGGGTGTTGGATGCGGTATTTGAGGATATGCTGGACGCAGTATTTGTGTTGGACGCGGTATTTGAGGCGGTATTTGGGATGGTGTTGGACGCTGTATTTGTGTGGGACGCGGTATTTGAGGATATGGAGTTGGCGTAACTTGTTCCGATCTGCAAATTCGACGTAAAGGCCGACGATCAATGCGCCATTTCGGAGTGCAGCCAATTCGATACCAGCAATAATATTGTGGAGAGTAGATCCATCCTTCACATCTCCAATAACAAATTCCAAAATGATAGTGATGGCAGGTACAGCATTCTACCAAAACATATTCTTCACAATAATTATTACCTTCGGAATGAATGATAATAATTATAGTTGGTGTTTGAGAATTAATGGGGGCTGTTTGGGATTGAATCGGAGCCGCACTATCTTGAGCCTGAGCTCTAGAAATTAATTTCGATGACGTTAGACATAATGTCATAATTAAAATTAAAAAATAGCGTAACATAAGTCCTCTTATCTATTATACCTGATAGAAAATAATTGTTTTAACTTGGAATTGAAAAAATTATCAATTTTCATATTTTGGCGCCTCATCGGTACCAATGCTTTTTAATTAAGTAGTTAGCTAAATGTTCTATCATCTCTAATTTGAGTTTATCACCCGCCTCTGACTTGTAGATTACAAGATCACCTATCATCATTGATAATAAAGATGATTCATCCATGGGTAAAGCTTTCGGTGATTCGGATGCAGGTAATTGCAAATTAGATACATTACCTCCAGCTAATGAAGCTATTATATTCTCCATAGGTAGTTCATTCTTAGCCGCCATTACTTCACTTAGAGCTAGAATTCCACGTTGATTGTCATTAAGTAACACATAACCTAATACTTCTTTAAAGGATAAAGCCTCTGTTCCGCGTGGCGTTACTAATATTCCCTTCAATATATAGTAAATTTTAACACTAAGATTCGAAGGATTATGAGTAATCAATTGAACATTATTTAATATTTTTGGTGGAGAACATTTAAAAGGGCTTTCGGCGCGATCCCTAAATACACCTTCAAATGTAACACGAAGGGGCGAACGGGGCCAGCCATAATTATCTTGATAAATATTATCTACTCCGTAGCGCCAGCTAATTTCTTGTAAACAAAATAATTGGCCATTTGACAATAGATTAGCATCTGACCAAGCCTTTTCTGTTTGGCCAGCCTTAACAATACAATCTATCGAAATAGTTGTCTCTTCAAAAGTGGCTCTATTAAGAATATTGAGATCAGACATTTACTTAGTTATAACAAAATTCTCTTTAAGACTGAACCGGTAACCGCCAGATTCAAAGTTCCACAAATCTTTATCTTTACCTTTATCTTTATTTGCCAGACAAATAACTAGCGGTTGCCCCAAGCGGTCCTTTTTCCAAAATTCACGAGGGATTTCATTTAATAATTGCCGATTATTGCAGACCAAAACACCATCAGCGCCTTTTGGTGCAGCCCAGTATCCAGTACCGCAAAAAGTTGCTGTGTAATTTGTCCAATTTTGATCATTCAATAATGTATCATGATAATTAGTAAGGTGAATAGTAAGCTTTTGCAATTCAGTACAACGACATGGACAAAGGCAGGTACCTTTGCAACACTCACAACGACATACTTGGTGATTGCATTTTTTAAGACAACAATTGCAACTGCATGGGCAATTACAAAATCCTTTACGGCAATTACATGATTTTTTATGCCGGACTCCACAACTACATCCAGGATAAACTTTGACCGACTCTCCAGTTGAAGAAGGGTTTTTAGCTAATATATTTAATTTAATTTTAGATATTTTTGGGTTAGCTTTTTGCGCATCTTTCATAACTAATCTAATAGCAACACAACAAGCGCATGCTTTGTTCTTAGCTTCCGGCTCAGTTTCTCCACAAGTTCCACGACATTTTTTAGATTTTGCAACAGTGCTACACCCACAACTGAAATGATTGTGAAACAGCTCTTCACCGCAATCACATGAATGCACCTTTTGCATCATACACCGGCAACCCTGATGATAATCATAATAATGAGACCGATTTGCACAAATATGTGGAGAACGTAGTAAATCAGAGTTAAAGCCGCTAGTCCAGTAGTAATTAAATGCTTGTCGTAAGCTACCAGGAATTAAAGTACCAAAACAAATTTGTCCTCGATCCCAAACATTAGCTAATAAATAAGGTTTAGCAAAAATTTGCTTTTTCCGTGATTCATCAATAACATAAAGTCCATATCCAGAAGCTACGCGTTTATAACTAGATGGTGTTGGAACATCTCCATACCCACAACTCATAATCAGAGATGGTGCTTTAACTGTTATAGTTTTTCTTTTTGTTCTATCTATTTTAGCGGTACAACTAACCTCATACTCACGAGGCGGAATTACACACGATACTTGAATATCAGGGTCATACTTAACCAAAACTGCATTGGCGATAGTAGGAACTAAGCTAACGTAAACCGGCGTAGTAAGTTTAATTTCGCCTAAATCTTGCTGCTCAGAGATTTCAGTTGTCATTGGATTGCCTTTGCGTAATTAGCTCCTCAGAATCGTCATAGTAATATCCAATTCTAAAAAGTTCTGACAACTTATGCGGATTTTGTTCATTTACGAATTCATCTAAGGGTGTTACAATTTTTAAGGTTTCAATAAAATATTGTCGTATCAATTTTCCATCTTCAATCCCATTAAGCAATTCGGTACTAGCATATTTATTATTAAAGTAGTTATCATTATAACCAATATCAAAACCAAGTAGATAACTGCAGTTTAATCCAGTTAATTGCGCTATTGACCCCAAATACCATTTGTTGGAAGGCCCATTTACGAAACTAGAATTATTGGCGACATATGCTTCTACGATTCGTGTTCCTGCAACAATTTCTTGCCGATATAGTAAGCATATCACTGCAATAGGTGTTACAGCAGAACGTTGCTCGTTTGTTTTATATGATTGAATTAATGGTTGTAACCTTAAATCATCATAAAACCAATACTTATCCCAATAAGGTTGTAATCCAGTTTTTTGATATGCATCTAAAATAATATTAAGATTAAGCCGTTGATTAAGCCGTTGATTAAGCCGTTTGTTACCAACTTCTGCAACTTGGGTTGCCGGTGCGACAGTTTGTTTTTTGAAAATTTTAGCAGACAATCTAATTGAGGCGTCTTCTGCTGTCTCCCCTGTATTTTTTCGCAACTCCGCTTCAACTTTTGCTGCTAGCCTTTTGGCCTTATCTTGAGCCTTTAATAAGATGCTTTCGTAGTCCACGGACAGGCTCCGATAGGAAAAGTCTACCATAGCTCTGAACACTGTCAAGATTCACTGTTATTGCTGGATGGCATTTGTGTAGGAGGTACTACAAACGGAAGAGTGGTTGCTATTGCTTTTTTGGGTATCCTAACTGCAATCGGTTTTCCTTTATCATAAATAAAAGTTACTTGGTAGGGAGGAACGAGGTTAAAACCTGCTAAAACTGCATTAGCTGATCGCTCATAGTTATTATTAAAAGCTATGGCTTGAGCTAATTGATCTCGTTTAAGCTGAATTTCTTGTTCTAAAGTCTGTATTTCGTTTTTAAATTTTTTTAATTTTTTACTTAATTTGACTAATTCTTCTTGTAATTGAGCAATTTGCTTTGAATTCAAGTCCTGAGCATAGCTTGCATTTTCCAAAAGTCCGCTTTGTAATGGATTAAGAGGTAGGTCTTCAAATTTTTGATCCATGACGATATATTATCATAGCTTTTTGCTGTGTCTAGTATTAGGTCAATGATAGCTAATCTGCTATACTGCAATTGAGGTAATATGGAAAAATTCGAAGATGATACCGCAAAAAAGCGTCTTAAAAATATGGAAAAGCTCAGGCGAGATGATTGGAATTTGCCTGATGAAGACGAAGATCAATTTGACGATAGTTCATTGAATCCCCAAAATGAAGAGGCCAAGAGAAAAAATCCTAGCTCTAATATGACAGTCCGTGGTGCAAAACGAGTTTGGTTTGCGCCGAGAGGCTCAGGCCGACCCTCTCGTGAAATCAGTCAAAAATTACTAGAAGCTAAAAGAGTACTCGAATCTGCTGGGGAGCCTCTTAAACGAACTCTTGTCAGAAAATCAAATAAAGTTGAAGGCCCGAGGCGTCCACGAGGACGACCCAAAAAAGAAACAACAATCACAAAGGAAAAACGTGCAAGAGGACGTCCACGAAAAAACCCCTTAGCAATAGAAAAACCCAAACGCCCACGGGGCAGACCTCGTAAACACAATTTTGACGCCCAAGATACCGATAAACCGCAACGCCCAAGAGGACGCCCTCGTAAAAATCCTCTGCCAGAAGAAGATTCACGTAAAAAGAAAACATGAAATTTATAACGAATTAGCGGTCGCTATTAGTTAGAACGAATCCTCCAATTCGTTCTAACTCTTTATCTGGCTTTTGATGATCTCATCCGCTAGACCATCGATAATTTCCTGCTTGTTAAATTTGTGATGGGCTCCCAAACTTATCATATGTTCATTATTAGCTGGAATTCCACTAGCTGTAATGATTTGAATTTCTTTTAATTTAGAATCATTTTCTTTTCGATTCTTAAGCCAAAGCAACAAGTCTGATCCTGATCCATAGGCCATATCATGATCCAGAATTATCAAATCAATATTTTGATTCGCAATTATATTGGCAGCAGCTAGTGATCCAGATACTAAATGAATTTCAACTGTCCCATCCAATGGGACCACTTTCATCAATCGTTCAAGAATTTTATGTTGCTGTATAATTGATCTTCGCAAACGATAATATGTTTACTTGGAAAAACAAATAGATTGACATTTCTTACATAAAACATTATTTTTTCTTTGGTTTCTTAATTGATTCTAGTAATTTTTGTTTACTTTTCTCAGCATTAACTTCCGCTTCTTGCAATGCTTTAGCTAAATTATTAACCTCAACACTATCATCAGCTGGTAGAGTCTTTTCTGCTGGCTTTTTATTTGAAGCAATAGTAGGACTAAATGATGGTCTCCCATTTTGAAGAATTCCTGCATCATGCGCCAAACCTACAAATTCCTCGTCTGTCAACGATCGCTTTGGCTGCGCATTTACTAAACTGACGATAGCGACTCCCAAAGTATGATGTTGACTCAACCAAATTTGTTCAGGAGTCATCATTGAATAACCTGCTTGCAAATAAACTTTTCTCTTCTCATAATCCAATAATTCTCGTTCTAAATGATTTAAAAACTCATCAAGTCCACCAGGAAAAGATCCTTGGATCATTTCTAGCATATTTGGAAATGGACCAGCGGATAGCTGTTCATATGTACTTTTAGCTGTCTCTACAATAGCTTTATTAACATGAGTTAAACCCCGCCACAAGGCAAAATACGCATGTTTACGATCTTCTAGAGTAGGCTTGAACTCAACACGAGGAGAAAAGACCCGCAAAATTTCAGGAATTAGTGTAATTCCTGGGGCCGAAAAAGGGTTGACCCCCGCAGCGATGGCTATCAAATGCGCCCATATAGTTGAATTCCAGTTGAGGACGTCTTCTAAGGACACCTCTTTAGCAACTTTTTTAAGATCTTCCCGAATACTATTAGCATCGGAGTTAAGTTGAAATCTCATATATAAGTTTTAAACAATTTACCTATTCACACAATATCTGGACTAGTTACAAATTAAATATCGTTCCGAATCTAAATAATTAATTAGAATTCTTTTAACTTCGCTCCATTGTAACTTACCATTTCCAGTTCCAACACGTGGCAATAGCACATAGTCCCAATCTCTGTCTACCTCAATTAATTCCTTGCAGCTTTGTTCAATCAACTTTAAATCAGAATTATCCTTCCAGTGATGTTTGGTCGGGAAACTAGCCAATCCCAAATTAGGAAGGATATAAACATGATTACCACCAGTTTGCACTAAGGGCCCGAGTATCCTGGGAAGTTCTGGAAACCTTTTTTTAGCTAATAAAGCTATTCCTGCTCCCATCACTAACTCACCAGTACTCATCAAAATACCATTAGTAGTGATACATCTAAGTATTTTTAAATTTTCAATTTGATAATTAAATAAATCGGCCTTAATTTCACGCATATTTTTATAAGTTAACAAAATTTATGTATAATACAATCATGAACGCAAGTCAAAATATTAACTCTCCACAAAATGCTTTAGTTTTTTCTAGTAATGTCACACCGGAAATTACAATTGATTTAGAAGCGCTGTTAAAACCTGGGCAGCCACCCAATACTGCAGTCCAAGGTAAAAGTCAACTTGCACTTAATTTAATTAAACCTGAAATTGTTATTACAGCATTTAATACTCAGCGAGTTATAGCACCATACGGAATACCAGAACAACGAGCATGGCTTTATATTGTGGTAATATTAGCGCTAGCTGGTCTTTGTGGTGGAGGAATAGCATATTCTTATTGTGCTAAATCACCACTTTATGCTATAGCTTGTCTTGCTGTCACTACGTTGCTAGTGGCCGAGCTAGTTTATGCTCGTCAGCAGACTTAAAATACAAGTATAATATCGCAATAATCCCAATCGCAACACCAAGTATTACATATTTATTAGATAAAATTTCAGCAGAGATGCCTGCTAGATTGTGCATACTTACATCAGTTGAAGTATCTCGCAAAGAAATAGTTTTAATACCTGTTAGTCGTGGAACAACTTTTTGGATAGCCGTTGAGTTTTTCTTTTTAAGGTCCAAAAGCTCTCTTAGAGCTATCTTAGTTTTAATGATTTCGCTATCGGTATCTTTAAAGCCCTTGGTGCGCAAATTGTCAAGTTTACGTAATAGTGCAACATACTTACTTTCAACATCATCCAAATTGGACATATGACAATTATAATAAAATCAAATAAAAATCAAGTTTGAAATGCTAAGTTGAAGGTCTTCGGCGAACAATCTTTCGAACTAGTTTACCAGAATCGGAACTTATGCTTATTCCAGAACTTGACCCTTTTCGGCCAGATAAAATTATAAGTAATGCAACGACAAAAACTATCACGACTATGATAATAATCAACGTTTGTTGTGACGTTTGCGGCGGAGGAATTAATATGGGTTGCTGAGGTATAGCTTGTTGGCGTTTTAAAAGGTCTTGCTGTAATTTTAATTGTTGTTGAGCTAGATAGGCACTAGAGGCAGATTGGATTAAAGGATTTACGAATCCAGTAAGAATACTACTAATATCCCCTCCTGTGATGGATGACGTGCTCGTGCCTTGTCCGAATCCAAAGTTATTCATTATTTTCTGCTCATCATCACCACGACAAGCAATAACACCGCACCACCAATGACGGCTATAATTAGTGTACTATTACTTGACTGCGTTACAACCATTGGCTGTTGCGACACCACCGGCTGCTGTGGGGGAGTGCGCGATCCCATAAATAATGATGCGATTCCAGTTCCTAATGTCGCTAAAGATCCAACCACTGGTGCAGCTGCTCGAATATCTTGAGATATTGTTGTGGGGGGATTAGCTTGACATTGTTGAAGAGCTTGAGCGGCTTGATTAAATTGATCATTAGCTGTTGCTAATGATGCCCCACCGTCAAAGGATACCATACCTGCAGCTTGACCTTGCGCCATTTGCGCTTGCGCATAGGCTTGCATTTGAGATGCACAGGGATTTGTCTGACCGAAACGTGAACGTTGCATGCTTACCTCATCGTAGAGTATACACATTTAACAGAACCATATCAATTGATTTTTGATACAATTAACATATGGAATTTGGCGAATTATCAGATTGGTTATCACAAACTCTAGGTCAATTAACCGACGAAGATACTTTCAACAGATATATTTTGCCAACCATCATAGTAACAGGCTTACTGTTGCTAATGCATCCGTTAAAGGAGATCAATGAGCCTAATATACGTCGATCCAAAAAGCGGAGGTAAGCTATTTCAAGCAGGGAAGGACGAAATACCAAATCTAGTTAATGCCCAAAACATTTCAATATTAGTATTAGCGGCAGAAGAATACCAGCGCCGTCAACTTCCTCCTCACGGATTTCCTGGCATTGTCAAATTTTTTATCCCACTCGATGATGCTCCCCAGTTAAAAGAAGAAGAAATTAATGATGTTAAAAACATCGCACGCTTGGCAGCAATGTCAATTCGCCATGGAAATAATGTACTGTCAACATGTTATCAAGGACGTAATAGGAGCGGTCTGGTGTCGGGATTCATCTTAAAATATCTAACTGGCTGCAATGGAATGCATGCAATTTGGCAAATTAAAAATAATAGAGATAATGCATTAACTAATCCATATTTTAGACAACTATTGATACTAGATGACCTCTAAGCACCGTTCAGATCCTCATTAGCAACTTCTAACTTTTTATGAAAGATATTTTGAGAAAGGTGAAATTATTTTTTAACATATTTATATAATATGTAAAGAATAATGTGATGTGTGCACTTTGCAAAAACTTTAATTTTTAATCTGTTATTGATCCTTTTTACCAGCTTTCCGGTATACGCTCAAGAATTTGCTATTAAAAACCCTGATTCTAAATTCAATATCGGGTCTGGAACTGATGATCACATAAATTTAATTGATCCAACTAGTAATCCTGTTAAGACTTCTATTAATTCATCCCTTAATATTAATCTTGATAAGCTAGGATTGCCAAAAAGCTCGACTTGCGAATGGTGGAATTCCTATGCACACTCTCCAAATGTCTATTACATTGATAAATATGAAGGTTTTATTGGTGTTATTCACAGTCAAATAGAACGTTTTGCAATGCGCTACTATAATAATTATTTTGATGAATATGCAAAAAATCAGGATAATCCAATAAAATTTTGTGATCGAATTGACCTGATTTATAGTGATTTTGCAAATCCATGTCGATGGTGGGAACACGATTTAAATGATTTGAGACCTATTGAAAAAGGTGGTGCGAGATTTGAATATAATACTATTGGACACGAAATAGACATTTTTTCTCTCTACGGGCTCACAGTTAATAATACCGGTAAAATAAGTATTAATGAGATGGATTTCGCTTTCGCTTTTCAAGCTGAAACAGAGGCATTGAAAAATTCAGATAATAAAAATAATAGAATCTCCTATAATATCGAAGAACTAGATTGGACTAAGAAAGCTCCTACAATAGGTTTTAAATTTTTTAAAAACCTTCTAAAGAATGAATATTTTGAAGCATCCGGCAATATTAAATTTAATTTACGGGTAGATCAGTTTGATATGAATAATAAATCTGCTATTATTGTCGCCAGTAAGATTAGATTTCTGTATAAACAGAAACCGTGGCTTGATTTTAATATCAAAGCCACGGCTCGTCCTTTAGTCCAAGATTATGCTCTAGAATTTAATTTTCAGTTTTTAACTTTCTGAGCATCAATTGTATTTTCAACCAATAAGACATCAGTTGTCAAAACTAAACTTGCAACAGAAGCTGCATTAAGTAAAGCGGCTCGTGTTACTTTCAACGGATCCACAATTCCTGCTTCAAACATATCTACATAGGTATTAGTTCGGGCATTAAAACCAAAACTTAAATTTCCAGCTAAAACTTTATCCAGAATTACCTCTCCAACCAAGCCTGCATTTTGGACAATTTGTTTGAGGGGATAAGTAAGAGCTTTTTCAACAATAGCAGCTCCTAATCTCTGATCCTCATTATCCAATTGTACTGCGAGATCCTTGACTGTCCCGATACAACGTACCAAAGCGACACCACCACCAGGAAGAATACCTTCTTCAACTGCTGCTTGGGTTGCAAAAAATGCATCTTCGACACGATCTCGGCGTTCACGTATTTCGATTTCTGAGGAACCCCCTACACGAATAATAGCAACTCCTTTAGCTAGTTTAGAAGCTCGCTCTTTATAGAATCTACGATCCTGGTCATCAAGAGCTTCTTGAGCTTTTTGATGGAGTGCCTCGACTTTGGCTTTAATTTTCACCGCATCACCTTTGCCTTGGAGAATAATTGTCTTCTCAGCAGTAGCAACAATTCTCCCTGCACTCCCCAATTCTGCCAAATCTATTTTATGTAACTTGTCACCAGCTTCTTTAGAAAAGACTCGGCTCCCTGTTAATACAGCGATATCTTCTAAAACAGCATCTTTGTGTAAACTAAAGGGAGTCTTTACTGCAAGAATTTTATGGCCACCTTGCACCCGATTCATGACCAAAGCATGAAGAGCTTCTCCATCTAAGCCATCACAGATGACCACAAGAGGCCGACCATCACCACCAGGATGTAATGCTTTTTCTAAAAAACCAGTGCCATTTCCAAGAATCAGATCTCGTGCCGCAGTCAACCTACCGGCGTAAATCAAAATTCTTGGATTATCCCAAATACAATCACCATTTTCTTCTGTTCTAAAATAGGGAGAGATGTATCCACCTTGTAATTGAAGTCCATCAACTTTTTCAACAATTGTATCCTTGGTTCCACTTTTATCAATAGTGGCAACCCCTTCAGGGCCTATATCATCAATAAGATCAGCAAGTAACTTGCCAATATGATTATCGCCGTTTGCTGATATTGTAGCAACTTGACGAATCTCTTCTTTACTACGAATAGGTTTAGCAATAGTCTTTAATTTTTCAAGAACTACATTGACCGCTTTCTCGATGCCAATTTTAAGCTCATTGGCATTAACACCGCTTTCCAAATGCCGTGAACCTATTTCTAAAATTGCATACCCCAAAATAGTAGCCGTGGTGGTACCATCTCCAACCATTGCAGTTTTATCTGCAACTTCCCTTACTAGTTCTGCACCAATATTTTCGAATGGGTCCGATAAAACTACCTCACGGGCTACAGTTACACCGTCTTTAGTTATAAATGGTGGTTGCTTGTCTCGTTTAATTACAACGTTTCGACCTGTTGGCCCTAAGGTCACCTTGACAGCATTAAATAATTTTTTAACACCAGCCAAAACAGACTTTCGCGCATCATCTTGAAATAGCATTTCTTTTGACATATTCACCTAGATGCAATTTAATGCCTCAGATGAGAAAAAACAAGAATTAAATCAGCTTTCATGTAATTTTTTAAGTTCGCGTAAAAGTTCTAAGTACCGTGGATTAGTTACATTTCTGGGCACTAGTAAATCGAGTATAACATTATGAACACCGCGTTCGTTTTCCATTATTCCATGTAAGACAGGAAAACCTTTTCCATAAAGTGGAATCGTGCTATTAGCCTTTGATCCAGGCATAATATTTATTTTTTCTTTACCCCAAATAGTTTCTAATTCCATCTCGCCACCAAGGACTAACGTCGGATAAGGAACTGCCAACTTTGATACAACATGAGCCCCATGTCTTTCCCATCTTGGATCCTCTTGAATTTCAACTTGAATAATAAGATCACCCTTACCGTTTGTAATTCGATGGCCTTCACCTATGAGTCGTAAATTTTTACCTTGCATAATTCCTGCTGGGATTGTGACATTAACCTCAATAGATTCTTCCACCTGACCTTTTTGGCAATTGAGACATTTTTCGCGAATTTGTTTACCTTGGCCGTTACAATGAGAACAAATCTGAACATGCGAGAACAAACCAAAAGCAGCACTTCTGAGAGTTCCATTGCCATGACAGTTTACACATTTTCCATTAAAAGACTTGGCACCACTACCATTACAAATTTTGCAAATGTTTTTTCTATTATATCTTAGTGATCTTACATGCTGCTCCCGGGCATCTAAAAATCCGATTCTAATTTTCACTATGACATTGATATTTTGGCCGCGATTTTGTAGTAAATCAAATGGATCAAAAAGATCATTAAAATTGGAAAAGAAGTCGGCTCCGAAGGGGGATTGCCCATAAATTCCTGGACCATAGTTAATTCGAATACCTTCAAGCTCTGCATCATATTGACGCCTCTTGTTTTCGTCTGACAAGATATTGTAGGCATTCGATATTTCTTTAAATTTGGCTTCAGCTGATGGATTATTAGGATTGATATCAGGATGAAATTTCTTAGCCAATTTTTTATATGCTGATTTTATCTCATCAGTTGAAGATTTTTTATTAACACCTAGAGTTTCATAATGGGTCATACTTAGCTGCGCTTCAACCATCGTTCTACCACTTCCCGGCAATTTTGTAAATGCATAAATGCATTATCACTGCCAGTTGGTGAATCTGGATGATGTTTCAACTGCAACTCACGAAATTTAGATTTAAATATCTTTTTAAGGTCCTTTGGTTTGCTAGCCCGATTAAAACCTAAAAATTCTAAAGCGTCTTCAATTGTTAACTCAATATCTTCAAGCTGTAAATCACTGGAGCCATTGTAGGTTGGCATAGCTCTGATTTCGTCTAAAATTTTAACTTTATCTTCAAGGGAACGCTTTCTTGAACCACGAGGATCATTATCCCACCAAATTTTGAACTGTTCTGGATCTTTGACAAAATCAATTGTATGTGCCAATCCATCATGTAACAATTGACGATGAACATCAATTAATTTGCTAGGAACTACAGTTGCAGCTAATTGAAACTTCCAATCTTTAGTAGTAACTTTGATTGAACTTAACGAAATAGTATAAATAGGAAAACCTTCTTGACCATAATCGAAAACACTAGTCTCAAAATGAAATTGTTTCCGAATGAAATAGGCATTAAAAATATCATTCAAACCAAAAGAGAGCTGATTAAGACTCTTAACATCATCAAAAACAGGCTTACCATCTTTGTCGCGTGGAACGACAAATTGATATTGATAAGAAATAGCTTTTGTCATTATGGAGTCCATCCCCCTGGACTGCGAAATTTAGATAAATCAACAGCGGTATTATTAGGATTAAATACACTCTGCGTCTTTTGAGCTTTTTTAATAGCTGGATCTTCGACTATTTGCTCATCAGGTAAAGCTAAATTTGCATCTTTATTATTAGTTTTAGCTCGCATACTTTCAATTTGATAAACAAGAGAAAGAGTTTTAGCGACTTCGCCGAGCCATTTAACTCGATCAACAATACGAGGGTCCGTCAGAGTAATTTTTTCAGACGCTAAAGCACTATATAAATCATTCGCGGTGCTGTCATAAAGACGAGCTAACATAGCAATATTTTTATTCATTCTTATATTTTAACAAGCTAGCCCAAAATTTCAATCTGTTAAAAAAGTGCATTTTGAACTGGTGCTGGGGGTGGTGCCTCAGTATTCATTGTTTGCCAGTCAGTAATTTTTAATTTAGTGATTCGTAGCTCGTTACAAAGCTTTTCAAATTCTGTCGCGTCGAATTTTGGTTTCAGTGCATTTGGTTTTAAATTAGTTTGAATTTTCACAATTTGTTCATTAAGTTTGGCACGATCTTTAAATTTGTTAAATTCTTCGTGATATTTGACATCAATCATAGATAAGTTGTTATAGAAATCTTCAACGGAATTACTCTTTAAAATGACCTTAAAAAATTGTTCAGTGAAGTTTTTGGTAAAACGGATATTAATTTTTGGAATATTATCGGAATTATCTCCTTTGAAAGATTTTAAAAGGATAATTTTATCGGGAGGACAACCAAATTCTTCTATCACTCCGTACCTATCAATAAGTTGTTGCGGAATCTTTTTACCTTTAACAGTTCGCTCCGGACGTAATACACTAATCTTATCGTCAACTAACTGATAAAAATCTTTATCATAAGAAACAATATAAACATCTTCAGTGCTTTGTTTAGCTAAAGATCCAGCCACATCATCAGCCTCAAAACCTTCAACTTGAGATTGTGATAAACCTAAAGCACTAACCATTCTTTTCATATAAATTAGATCATCCCAAACACCTTCAATAGGATTTCTTCCAGCTTTATAACCTTCATCTAATTCTTGACGCCCACCTTTTCCAGCATCCCAGCAAAGAGTAATATTATCTTTTCCATACTCTTTACAGAGGCGTCGGAGCATATAGGTCATAATCATGACACCAGCACCGGGTTGTTCTAAATGCTGTATCGCTGTATATGCTCGATACCATGCGTTGGAACCATCTAATAAAATTTTCATTTCAATCCCTTTTCATTTGTAATATAGAATTTTCATTTCATCTTCCTACTTATCTTATATTTCTCAGTATATTCTTTTGCAACTGATTTATTGATTAAATCGGACCTCTCCAAATATTTATCTAAATTAAGATTCAAGTTAAACTTGTTATTGAGATAGCTTAAGATTGAGTCTACAACTTTCTTAGAATTTTTTAGAGGTCTTTCCAACAAAAAATCTTGAATATTTATTTTTTCCAGTGGATGCTCTCTGATCCTAATTACAAACCAACCGGCAGCAGTAAGTAATTTTGTTTTATTACAATCGCTTTCAAACTTATCTTTGTGCCAATATTTTCCGTCATACTCAATAATTACGCTTAAATTTTCAATAATTATATCAACATCATAATTTTTATTGTTTATTACTATCTTATGATTATCAAGATTTATATCAAAAAATTGTTTGAGTTCAAAGGCTATCAGAATTTCCATCAAAGATCTTGGCGCTAAATAACATAAAGGACAATTACTCTCCATACTGAGTCTGGAATGTGGTGTAGTTAGCCATTCATGGTTATCGAATTTAGAGCATTTCCACCAAATTTTTTTATTAGATCCTGGAGTAATGTCTCTCGGAGTTAATTCTCCGTTTCTTGTTGAGTGCCATTCTTTAGCAATATCTGGTCTAATAGTCGCCAAACAATTAGAGTCACAAACTTTGTTTCCTTTACAAAAGGGACAGTCAGTTTCCTTATCGCTATCAATTTTGTTGCCATTGATTCTGCTATCCGGACTGACCAGCCACTCATGACCTTTGTGACATCTCCACCAAACTTTTTTAGGAGATTTGGCGATTATGTCTTTAGGAGTTAACAAACCATTTTTTGTTGGATGCCACTCTTTACTAAGCTTTGGGTTAATTGTGGCCAAGCAATTATCATCACAAACTTTATTATTGCTGCAATAAGGGCAGTTAGTATCATTACCTACTCTATTTGTCAAGCTTGCCTGCCATTCATGGCCTCGCTTTAAACATTTCCACCAAAAAATTTTATGAGAAAAGGCAATTACATCGTTTGGAGTTAGTAAACCATTTTTAATAGGATGCCATTCTCTAATTAAGGTTGGCTTAACTGTAGCTAGACAATTTTCCTCACAAACCTTTTTACCTTCACAATAAGGACATCCAGTTCTGGATCCAATCCTACTAGCTGCGGTTGATTCATAATCATGTTTAACGAACCTAGGACATCTCCACCATTTAAATGCTATATCATGTGGAGTGAGACTACCATTTTTGGTAGGGTGCCATTCATTGATTAAATCGGGGCGGGCCTCTGCCACGCTTTTGGACCACGGTCTCCCACGTAAATTCATGTGGCCATTATAGCCTAGGAATTTTGAAAGGCTAGGTTGCTTTTTGCATTGAAAATTCTAAAAATTGTGATAAACTCAAAAAATCTTTCGTATAAAGGATACTCATGATAGAAAATCTCTCAACTAATACCCCCGAACGTCGCCAGACAGAAAAGCACATCCTTCCAACAGATTCAAAAAAAGCTAAATTACTTGATTCAATTAAGAATGCTGATTTAACAAAAACTGCAATATTTTTAGGTGGAGTTGATCCAGATGGACTTGCAAGTGCAGCAACTATGGAAGCTATTTTACAAAAATGGGGATTCAATCCAACCATATTTTATAAGGGAACATTTAATCGTCCTCAAAATAAAGTGTTTAGAACACTTTTAAATATTAATGCTCAACCAGAAGAAAAATTTAATGAAGAGGATGGTTATACCTGTATAATCTCTACGGATGCTCCGGCTGACTTATGTCCTGTGCAACCTCATTTTATAATTGACCATCATGAAACGAGTGGTGGAAGCGCAAAAATAGGGTCTGATATCCGACTAATTGGAGCTACTAGCAGCATCTTACTAGAATATGCAATGGCTGCTGAAATTAATTTTTCTGATGAACAAGGTGCACGTCTAGCCACAGCCCTCGCCATAGGAATTAAAACAGACACACGCGACGGGGCTGTAGAATCTTCAACCGATCTAGATTTTGAAGCTTTATCATTTTGTCTTAAACACAAAGATAATAAGACATACAAAGCAATATTAAACGCCCCTAGGCCCTCTTACTATAGTGACTTTTACGTAATGGGATGGAATAATAAAAAAATAGAAGGGTCAGTTCTTGTCACAGGACTTGGTAATATTCCTGAACAGCGCTCTGGGGTTATTTCAGATATCGCAGAACAATTTTCATCAACCGACGGCATCTCAACAGCAGTAGCTTTTGGGGTGGTAGAAGGATCCGTGGATATTAGCGTTAGAAGTACTAATTCTTCTTTGGATGTTGGAGAATTTATAAGAACAGCTTTTGGCGGTATTGGCGGGGGTAAAATGGGGGCTGGCCGCGGCAAAATTGAAATACCCAATTTATTTCGAGACCTTCCTGATGACTTAAGCGCTAGATTTTTTGATATTGTCAACGAAATAGTAAAACATAAATGTTTACAAATTGCGGGGGATAGAAAATAATTATCTCTTAATCCCGCACTTAACCTTAACTTCAGCTTCCCGAATTACTTGCCCAAGACAATAGTAACCATACCGACAAACTTCCGAAATCGTATTACCTATATGCCCTGGAACCTGTTCCGCTGCAATTGCTTTATGCCGATTAGGATCTAGTTCCTCACCAATATTAGGACGAATCAAACCACCTTCTTTTCTAGCTAACATTTTTTCTAAATTATTAAGCGCAATTTTCAATCCGCGTTCTGCAGGGGAATTAGATTCAACTAACTTAGACGCAACAAATAATTCGTCGATAATAGGGGCCAGTTCCTTAAAAAAACTTCTCCCAATTTTTTCATTAGCAATTTTTAATTCTTTAGCAACGCGCTCATTTAAAGCTACTGCATCTGCAGCTAATTTATCATGCTTCTCTTTATAATCCCATTTTTGAGCAAATTTTACAATTTTACTAACTTCGTTCCCAGAATCCTCATCAACTGAAGTAAATACATTTGTCTCGCGTTTGCAATCTTGAATTAAACGGAATAATTCTTCTTGAAATGATGTCATTTATTTAACTCTCCAATCCCGCTGATATAAACAGCTCCTTCATTATCAGGCCCATAAATTTCACACTTCTTACCTTCATCCTCTTGTTTTTTGGCAAGTTCCAATGCTTTCTCATAAGTGGCGGCAGTTTTTGGACGCCCTTGTGTTTGTCCTACAGTTTTAATTTTGAATTTTGGCTTAACTTTCTTCTCTTTTGACTCTTCATCTTTTGCAGATTCCACATTTTTCACTTCCACAGCCACGATTGTTTCCGTTTCTTTAGTCATGTCAGATGTAGGATTATCTGTTATTTCAGTTACAATAGGAGTAGCCTCTTCCGCTGTTAATTTCAAAATATCCAATGAAGGTCCCTCGTAATTTTCTATGTTTATTTCACAATACTCATTCTCTGAGATGTAATTTGGATCATCATAGCCAATTTCTTTACTACAAAGTGTATAGATTTGAACAATATCATCAGACAAATCGGAACCTAATAAATTGAGCCATTTTGGTACGCCGGTCGAAGACACAGAAATTAGAATAACGGGATAGTTACGTGCTGCAGCTTCTAACAATGTTTCATCTAATTCAGTAGTCACGATAACATTAATATTATCTTGTGCAATTCGTCTAATGAATCCTTTAGATTTTTCAGCTTGATATAAAATAGATTTCACGCCACGCTCATTTAACAAATTTTCAAGCTTAGTAGCCCACTTTTGTCGTGGTTGTATAACAATTACTGGTTTTGTTTGATTTTTAGATACCACGTCTACTACTGCACCGATGCGAGCGGAGGAATTTGCAATAATTCGTAATCTATTGACGGCAGCAAGCAACCATTTTTCTGCGCGTTCTTTGTGCTCCGAATCATCTCTTAACTGAATAGCTTCAGCCTTAGAAGTTATTCCAAGTTTACTAAGTATTTTCTCTGCTTCTTCTAAGTTTTTTTGCTCAATTGTGGTGAAAGTAGTCATAATGTTAGTTAAACTAATAGGCTCAAATTCAATTGAATCTCCCTGTTCATCAAGTTCCGTTTCAAGGCTTTCTGGTTCTCTTGATTTTATTTTATTTTCCTGGATCTCATTCTCATTAACATCATGAGATCGGTCCTCTTTTAATTCATTCCAACCAGAAATCAGAGATGTAACATCATTATCGAATTCTTCGCCACCACTAGCTAAAGCTTTAGTGTAATTAATTTCCAAAGGTCGGTACCAAGGGACTATAGAATTTGCGAGAACTTTAACAGGAGATTCCTCATGAATATATACTACTTCGATAATTCCAGCTTCCGGACTGAATTTATGCGCAATAGTTCTATCAGAAAAGAACTCTGGTAAAAAGGGCACTGGAAACACCCCTTCATCACCACCAAAGCATTCAAAAACATAACTTTCATCATATGATAAGGTTTCAGTTTGACATACAATTTTAGTTCCTTTAGTTTTAACTTTAAATTTTTTTCGATTGCGTTGGATGTATGGGGTTCCTTCAGTATCTAAAAGTAAATGAAGTCGCCATACCAAATCTCCTGCTGCTGTAGTTCCGGGCAACATTTTAACAGGACAATATTTTCCACTATCTAGTAAAACTTGAGTGGTTGGCGCTACATCAACTAATAGTTTTGATTGATTTTCGAAGATATGATCGACACCCGCTGGAGGAATTTCAGATAACTCCTCGGGCAACTCGGCACCAAAACGAGGCAAAGGCCATCCTAAAAACCGAGCTTGTTCTAAAACTTGGTTAATGCGCGAGAAATGTTTGTCTCTACCATAAGTTTGTGAGGCCAAATCATCCGATCTTAAAATAAAATCTTCAACTATATCAGGAGCACTTGTATAATTAAAAATATAGCGACTACATTTCAATTGCATATTATATATGTAACATTTGACAGATGAAAATCTAGATTGGGACTAAAAACGAAAATGGCCAGGAGATCCTGGCCGTTCGTTCTACTATGTCTAATTTAATCTGCCGATCTATGATACCGCGGGATTAGTAGAAGTATCCCGCTTTTTACCGCGATATGCAACTTTTTTAGGATTTATTTCAGTAGAAGTATCTTCCTCTTCATTGGAAGGATTATCTACCTCTTCGACCGTAGAGACTTCTGAGATACTTTTAAGCTCCTCTTCACCCTCAACCTCCGCTTGGACTTCCATTTTCTCTTCAAAATCATTTACAAGGTCTTGACACATTCCCCAAAACAAATCTACATAATCATTAGCTTCATCATCAAGATCAAGGAGATGATTCATCAATTCCGTCATTTGATCATACTCGTCTTGAGTTTTGACCTTAGCAAATTTAAAGATCAGTTTTTTAGCCATTACTGACCTTTCTTAAAGAATTCTTTGATAGCACCAAGAATCTGATCTTTTTGAAAGGCAGTTGTAATTACAACTTTAGGCTCATTGCTGAATCGTTTTTGTAATGCATGACGAAATTGGCCACCTTCACGAACCTGAGTGTAAGAAATTTGATTAACAGCTGGCAAGAGATCAGAGATAATATTCATTACTTGACCCGAAGCTGGCTCCCAGTCATCACCATCAGAATATTGAAAAATATAAATATTCCAATCATTAGGATTATATTCTTTTTTAATGATTTGTGCTGCCAACTCATAAGCAGAAGCAATTCGAGTTCCGCCACCCTCCTGAGTATGATAAAAAGTGTGTTGATCGACTTCTCGTGCATCATAGTTGTGAATAATATATCGAGCTGCCAATTTATCCTTATATTGACTCCGCAGCCATAAATCAATCCAAAAACTTGTTAGCCGCGCTAATTCTTTTTCTTGTGGACCCATCGAACCAGAAACATCCATCAGATAAAAGATCACGGCTTGATTTTGGGGTAATGTGACAGGTTTAGATGCTCGGTATCGTTTATCCTCTTTAATAGGGCAAATCTTGGGGTCGTCTGGGTTATATTCTCCTAACATAATAGAGCGCTTAAGAGCTTCTAAATACGTTCTCCTAAAATGTCGTAAACTTTCAGGACCAGTCTGCCTAATAGATCGATATTTTTTACTATCGATCGTAATCTGACTTTTGCCTTTGGGCTCAATTCTGGGTAATTCCAATTCTTCTCCGAGTAATTGAGCCATTTCATCGAGTGTGACTTCAACTTCTAACGGATTCTCTGCTGCCTGATCTCCGGCTTCTGTCCCTCCAGGTCCTGTGCCTTCGCCAACACCGCCACCTTTGCGCCCATACTTGAATCGCGGCAATTCAATGTGGGGAATGGGAACTGTAATTTTATGGCGACCCTCCTTGCCATAAACGTCAATTCCTTCTTGGCTCATATACTTTTTCAAATCTTGTTTAATCTTACCACGAACAATTTGACGAAACCGCTCACGGTCCCGCTCAATTCCATGCATTGCCATTACAAACCTACGCAGTCTTAATTGGAGGGGTTGACTGATTATTAGATGTTTGACCTTTTATTATCTGATATCCAGCATACCACTTGCTTATTTTCCATGTAGTATAAGTTATTGCAATAGTCGCGACAGTCCAAATTAAATGTAATTTCCAATTGCTACCACATGTTGAAGTTATACCATTTATAGAAGTAGGGGTTGCCCCATCTCCTAACCAAGATGCAAAAGTTCCTATAGGATTTTTGTGTAGTAAAAATTCACTAAAATAGTCCTGCATGGATCACCATGCATAGTATAACACAAATTACTGCTGATTAAGTTTCTCGAATAGAATAGAGTCTTGAATCTGCAGCTGACATAGGTGTTCCAGAACTTCTACGCGATTAAAAACATCGGCCAATGTTTTACCCCAAGCTAAGATAGCATAATCTCGAATAATTATGGCGCAAGTTTGCGGGTAAAGCTTCAATAACTCACGAACCTCTCCAATCACTTGTTCAGGATTGATGTAATCGATAATAGGAATTGAAACTTCGGAAGAATTTTCACCAGTAATTTTTTGCAGTAAACGCCAGTAGGTAAGTTTCAAAACATTAGGATGTGCTTCTCCCTTTTTTGCCCATAATGTTAGGGCATGTTTTGCAGCTAACGTAGACCAGACCGGAGAAAGTTGGGCGGCACACAGATTATGTGGGTTAGATCCGATAATCTCAAGCAATATAGCTGTCCATCTTGATATTTTTAAACTTTTATCAATTTGATTTAAGGGCGTTTGAATATCTTGAATGCCATATAGATCCCGTAATAAGTAGACGTCACCAGTATGAAGTTGAAGATCGTTAACCGAATCAGGAGTGACGTAAATTTTCTTACTATTATCTGTCACATGCGACATAAAAGCAATAGCGCAATTCCCTCCTGGAGCCCATCCTTTATCCCTGAATTTGTTAAAAGCATCTACCACTTGTTTGACATCAGTCATGTTTTAGCTCGCTTTTTTGACTTAGAAGTCACTGTTTCAACCGTAGTTACTGCTGGTTCAGCAGATTTTTTTACTTCCTTTTTCTCTAATTCAGGCAAAGAGATACCGAAGTTTTCCAAAGTTAAGTTTGCCGCACCACCCTGATCCCAGAAAAATTTAAGATGTTTTAGCATCGCCTTAATATAGTCATCGCTAGGCTGCCCAACAAGCGCATCTTTATCCATCACATATGTGACAGCTTTAATTTTATCTTTAGTAGCGTCAATTAAAATTGGAACTTCGACTCGCTGATAGTTAAGAAAATATTTATCAAAAATTCGTAATTCATCTTCAGGAATCAAAAGAGCCGAACCATATGTCCACCCCCCTTTAGATTTCTCAAGACTAGCGACAGGACTTGCCCATTTACGACTTTTCCCTTTGAAGACAATTTTGGAGTTTGGGGAAGATGCTGATAAAGCGCAGAAAGGCGCTCGTCCCAGTAATTCTTCTATTTGTTGTGGGCCTAATTCAGCGTAACTGTAGATCCAAATGGCATCACCTATTTTATAGTTTAATTGATTAACTCCATTTGTCTAGATTAGAACTTGTGTGTTTTCAAACTATCCTAAGCGTCGCAAGATATGAGAAATTAAAGGATTTCTAATAATATCCGAGTCATTAAGCTGGACTATTCCGACATTCTCTAATCCACTAAGCCGTTGCATTGCATTTACCAATCCGCCATCGTCACGATCACTTTGAGTAGAATCCCCTTCAATAACAGTTTTGGAGCCTCGGCCAATTCGAGTTAGAAATAATTTAAGATCAGTCAAAGTACAATTTTGAGCCTCATCAAGAATACAAAAGCAACTATTAAAAGTTCTACCACGAATAAATGAAAGAGGAACAACTTCAATATCAATTTTTGTTAGTAATGACAACATCGGATCAGCAATACCTTTCCCAAAAGATCTAAATAATTCTGGTTTCAGTAATTGGGTTGCAGAGTCCTTGATCAGTGGGGCCAAGAAAGGCAGCATTTTTTCATGCAAATCCCCTGGTAAATAACCAATATTATCATCATCTCCTGCTGTTAATGTTGGTCTGACGATAATAATTCTTTTATGAATTCCCTTAAAATAACTATCAAGTGCTGCTCCAAAAGCAAGATATGTTTTTCCGCAACCAGCTGGTCCATCACAAAGCACAATATCATTTTGCTCAATGGAATCCATCAATATTTCTTGACCAGCAGTTTTAGGAACAACTCTATTTAATAAGGTTCGACCATTATCTTCAAGATCTCTTTTTTTATTATTTTTATTATTTCGTTCTTCTTTAGCATCGTGTCCTTGATGTTGTTGCTTTCTTCGTGCCATTAAACGCGACGCCATCCTTTTTCAATCATTGCGTTAGCAATTTTTTTAAGATGCTCACGACTTAAGGATTCTACTGCTTCATCGGGCCAGGAAGCAATTATATCTCCCATGAATTGTCCTGCTTCTCTATGTGGATCAATATTTGGCAAAGCAAGCGGCTGAGGAAGACCATTACCATTTATTGAAAATCCAGGTAAGGCAGGTGTTAAGAAAGCTGGTAAATTACCCTTCGAAGCGAGGCCATGCAAAATAGCTGTTTGTAAGGGGACCGGGAGAGCTTTTAGACCTGCGATACTTCCACCAGGAAGCATTTCACGAAGGGAACCCATTCCTAATTGCATGAAAGTTTCCTCCAACTGATCCGTGGCTGCTTCCTCAAGAGCTAGCTGACCCCGCGCCGAGCTATCCATCATGATGTAAGCTTTCATTTGTTTTAAACTTAATGGTTCAGTATTAGGCTTAGGAGTGACTAAAACTCCATCAAGGAAAAATTCAACTTCTAATCTATGATTATTTTGTAAATTAGTATTAATAACTTTAAAAGGCACTCGGGCCACAACTGGTTTTGGCTCTATAAAAGGTGGTAAGGCTCGATGTGCATTTTGAAGAATTTCATCGACTGAAACCTCAATTGGAACAATCGGTGTTTTTCGAGCACCAGGCATTCCAACATCAACATATTTGTATTCCCATGATATTCTTTTAATCCAAAAAACGTTATTCATGCCACCCAACTCCAATGTTCCTGCTCCTTCCCGTATGAAAGGTTGGACAGAAACAAGGAAATTTTTTTGCATATCATTAAAGGAAGCGCGATTCAAAATATTGTGATCAGTCATGTAGTTTAGTGTAATGGAACTTGCGTTCAGAGTCAAACATTGATCAAGTTATTTTAGGATTATTCACATGATGCAAAAAACTCTGCTTGGGAATTCCAAAACAGAGTCTTTTGCTATGGAGTTCATAATTAGCGGAAGAGCCAACCAGCGATACCTGTAGGAACTACTTGCTTAGCTCCGCCATTCACAGCCGCTACAGTTGCATTAATTGTTGCTGAAGCTTTTGCATCCGTAGCAAGTCCACCAGCAGCAGCATCTACTGCTTTACGACCTCTTCCTTTGCCCGCCGCGACGGCCTGAGGCTTTGTAGCAACAGGTCCGACTGCAGTTGGAATTGCTGATCCTGCATTAATCGCGGCTGCCATCTTACCCATCGATTCTTGTTCCTTTTTGGAAACAATCGTTGGTTCAAGCATTCCTGGCCGTTGAACGACTACGGTCCAACGAGTTGCACCCCATGGTGTTTTACCGCTTGGTTGGAATAGGAGATCATTAGCACCCTCTCCAACTCTTACTTGATTATTCAACTTAGTTGGCATCATAAATGGCTTAAGACCACCGGGACGGTCTGCAGTAAGATCAGCCATTTTAACAGCATCAGCACGCATTGGATTCATATTTTTAACTCCACATCTAGAGAATAGCAAAATTAACAGAAGGTCGTCAAGCAATTATTTGTTAAAATTATTTTAATGGCAACACAGTTCGAAATCCAACAAGCCCAAGAGCAAAAACGAATTCAAGAACGAACTCAAACATCAGCATTTATTGGGACAATAATTCAATTAGTTGGTAATGTAAAGGATGATGCCGGCTCACTAGTATCAGCAATTGGTGGGCTTATTATTGGATTAGCCCAATTTCGTCAGGCTAAAAAGGAAGAAAAGCGTCAAAAACAACTAACCGAACATCGAAAATTTATCAGTAGTAATATGGAAAGTATCCTAGATCAACTTCAGGCTGCAGGCAATGATTTAATCAATCAGGGATTCAATCCAATGATTGGAGATTTTGAACAAGCTTTATATACAATTCTTTATCCAAAAATTGGATATTTAGGTAATTGTAATATTAATGTCTGGATTCCAGCCAAATCTAATGAACCAGATAAACAAGCAAAATACGTAGCCGCTCAACCATTAAACACATGGTTTACTATTAAAAATGGATCATTGATCAGTACCCCTGCATTAATAGATGCTCCCCCTAATATTGAGACCTACTGGACAGGGATGTGCCGAAATATTCATGATTCTTGGCTAATGGCTTATCAAGATCAACTGATAGCACAGGGTCGAATCCAGGAGGCACAAGCTTTAAAAGCAAGTACATCTAAGAGTGTATTGACTTGGCAAATAATATTTGGAATGGCTGTAACAATTTTAATTGTTATGATTTTCTTTAGATCAGCGAGGATCAAATGAATCTGCCAAGTTTAAAACTCTCCAATATAGGAAGTTCTTTTAAACTCGGCACCGCAGGAGCTGTCTCCTATACAACAATCGGAGCTGGGATAGGTTTGTTAGGGGGTGCTCCAGGCGCTGCTGCGGGAGCTGTTATAGGTGCTGTAATCGATTTGGGTGTTAAATTTTTTGGAGACGACCTGAAAAAAGCTAAAAAACGAATGCGAGCTGCTTTTTATGCTAGCCTGCAAAAAAGATATAATAATCAAATATTTGTTGGTTGCATTGAAGAAATTGGTTCATCGATGCTCTATATTCAGGAATTAGGTTTAAAGCCAACAAACCCTGATGGAACTTTGAACTCTCAGTTTGATGCGATGCTTCGAAAAAAACTAAACAAGGGACCTTGTGTATATAACGGAAATTGTAACATCGCTATTAATAGCGTGGATCCACAAGGTAATCTTCAGCCAGTAGCCACACTTAATAGCGATGGAACAATTCAGGCCTACAATCGTAATGTTAATTTGGATAATGGGCCTCGTTGGAAACAAGCCTGTCATGATTTGACGTTGGCTGCCTATCAAGCTTGGGCACAAGATTATCGTGATAATGTAATATTCCAGCAACAGTTACAAGAAGATCAAACAGCGGAAACTAGAAGTATTATTACCAAGGTGCTTGTCAATGCAGGATTAATACTTTTGATATTGGGTTATATTTTGCGAGAAAAACATAAAATTGGTGAATTGCGAGAGTACAAAGCGCAGTTGATCCATAAACAAGCAACTACTAATTGACGGTTGCCCAAAATTATAGCTGTCTATCTCAACCATATGGTAAAATTCTATCATGAAAGATCGCAGTTATGGTCAAACGGAAATTATTCAAGTCGCGGTGGCAGCTGGTAATCTTGCTATTGACTATTCAAATGGGAAAAAATTAGCTAGTTTACAGAGAAGTTTCCAACGACAACTCGACAGTGATGCAGCCAAAATAGATTACACTAAGGATATTGTTCAACGTTTTAAAATTGCTGCGCAGACTTTAGCCCATACTGGACGAATTTCTCCTGATAATTCTCTTTTCGATAAATATTTATCACTAATTGTTAAAGATGATATGCAGTATAGTGGGGGATGTAATGTTGCCCTCTATCAACCAGCCCAATCATACAAGACACCATGGATCACGATCAATAATATTGGAGCACTGCAACCATACACTAATGCACCTCCAGATGTTGGAAGTATCTGGGTTGCTGGATGTCATGAAGCAAAGGACCTAGCAAATGTCGATTACATACAGGTATTAAAAGGTCAATCAATAGCTGGCGGTTTGTGGACGGGACTTCGAGGTCGGATACAACAAATCACACGCGCGGATATTGGAGCCATCGATTTATTTATGAGAATTGGAATGGGGATCTTTATCATTGTTAGTCTTGTATTGATTTTAAAAGTTCAGAGTGCATTAATTGAGGAGCAATCTACGGTTAAATATGTTCGCAAACCAAGAAATGCACCACGTGCCTCCAAAGTCCCTAGAACACAAAAGAAATAAGACAAGCGATGCTTGTCTTATTCTTCGGTACGCTCCAGATTGTTGAATGGAGGTGAGGGGGATCGAACCCCTTTGGCTGCAATGTTTTGAATATAGATCCTACGTGTGTAGCTGATTGTATGTTTTCGTTAGATAGTTATGAATCAGCGCATCTATCTACTTAGTCCAGGTATTTCATGGGTCTAATTTGGACACTTAGACCCATTAAGCTTCCTTTATTGTTCCGATGCTTATTTTAACTCAGAAGCGTAAGTCTTGATAAGCACCTGCCTAATTTCTCAGGCAGCGACGAGTTGCTCGCCGACCAATGCGTCAGCATCAGCCATTGAGAGCCCGTTAGGAATGTTAACGAAGTTGTCGTTAGCAATTAAAGTTTTGAATATTGGTGTCGCAGCCATATCCTCTGCGACACGCATCCATATTCGCCGCATCCAGGCGATTCCAATTCACCCCCATATTTTAGAAACAATTATAAGTATATAAGATATTTTTGATCTGTCAAGAGCTAATATTATTTTGAATCTTGGAAACCGATAATCCCTTGATATACTGCCCATATAAATAATTTGTTATAATGATTTCATGAGATTTGGTCAAGATCCGACTAACACACCAGACTATCAAACTATTATAACTCAGCTTTCAGAGGGGCAGCATCGCTTGGCTTATCTAGAAGCCCAGATGAAAAAATACAAAATCTTAATGGTAGTTCTGACCATCTTGTCGTTAATTGTTGTAACGTTGAATAAGGGTTGTAAAAAAGATGAGCGAAAAACTAAATAGACATGCACTTGTGATGAATAAATCATGGGTGGTCGTGGGAACTACAACTGTTAAAGACGCCATTGTTTTAATGTCCCGCGAAAGTGCTAAAGGTGTTTGTACTGATACCTTTGCAACTTATACCTGGAATGATTGGTTAAGTTCAGAGAATCCACCTAAGGTAGATTTTTATATTAAGACTCCCAACATGGAAATCCCTGCTCCTCAAGTTATTTTGCTAACAAATTATAATGATGTCCATCAAGCGACGGTCAAGTTTTCTCAACGTGCTATTTACAAACGCGATAATTACGTCTGCCAATATTGCAGGAAGAAATTTCATAGTGACCAATTAAGTATTGACCACATTAAACCACGCAGTAAAGGTGGTTTATCTACTTTTGAAAATTGTGTGGCGGCGTGTTTCACCTGCAATAACAAAAAGTCTGATCATGAATTACATGAAGTTGGAATGACTTTGGTTAAGAAGCCTACAACTCCGAAATGGAATCCAGTATTTCATGTTCGAGATGACCTGCGTCCAGTGGCTTGGAATCCTCTTTTAAATAAAGATTGGTAAAGGCTCCTAATTTCATTTAATTTTAGAAATTTTATTTAAGAATTTTATCAAAGAAGTAATCTCTTCAGTTCGGAGGGATCGATAGTCCTCACCAGGAGCCCCAATCTCATTTTCTTCTGCAGCTTTATTCCAAGGCCAAGGATAATTCTTATGTTCAAGCTCAATCTCTGAATGTGGGCGTAAGGCTGAAATTAATATCGGACCAATTAATGGACCTAAAGAAGGCCAAAAAACATTAAACTTCACCTTTGGATCTGGAAAATCTAACTCACGAACGAATATAATAATCCCCTCGGGTAAGATCCGATACATTTGAAAATAGCCACCCAATTCCTTTTGAATATTTTCCACAGTTATAGCTTGATTTCGTATTTGAGGAGATTTTTTAGGGCGTTTCAAAATATAAGAGACTTTGTGAGGTGTAAATGGGGGCTTTTCGTCTTCAAGAAGAATATCTTCATCATAGCAATGATCATTATAAATTTCAGAGTATTTTAATTCTTTAATAAGTTTGACATTTCTAAGTAAAGGTTCGCCGTCAGTTCCAGGTTCGTCTTGTTCATCACCAGTGACTAAATAAATCGGTAATCTACGATCAATAAGTTCATCTAAGGATGCTACATAACTATCACTGCCTAATGTCGGTATTACCCAACGTTGTTTTTTATCATCCCACTCCGCTCCATAAACACTAACTCCAACTTCAAATTCCGGTTGTTTTTCGCCAATAGCATTATAAATCCAAGCCTTCGAGCGGCGATAGGATTCCCCAATTTTAGATTTCTCATCTTTAGGCCATTGACCGAACCTTATATAATGTTCCACCTATATAGAATATCAAATTATCTCCCAAGACCGTGTTCTTGTGTTTGATCATCAAAAGGTGTTAATTCAGCTAACCAAATATACATGCAAGATAAACATTTATATTGTCGTTCTCCTGATGCTAAAATTTGGCTCTCAATATTATTTTCTGATCTACATTTTGGGCACATATTTATACTTTCTTTGATTTATCTACAACAATCGACTTGCTGGTTGCTGGTAATTCACCAATTATTTCGACTTTAGATTTTTTATCGGAATGAGCAAAAGTGGCAATAATCCTAGGTCCTTGAAGCTGCGTCTGTTCCATTACAGCATTAGTTAATAGAGATTCAATTCTTTTAATCGTATTTTCTTGAACTAATTTCATATGCTTAGCTTCACGGCCTTTCATAAAAACTTGGACCAAGACACGATGCCCTTTATCAAGAAATTTTTGGATGTCGTTTACTTTACGCAACAAGTCATTTTCGCCAATGTTTGGAGTTAATTGGATTGTCTTTTGGTTTGAACTTTTTTGCTTAGCGCTTTTTTCTTTAATAGAAAGCTCGTATTTCATCTTACCCCAATCCGCTATTTTGCAGACCGGGGGTTTAGCCATAGGTGCAATTTCAATGAGATCTAGTCCAAATTCTTGCGCTTTTTGCTGTGCAACATTTGTAGGGACAACTCCTAACTGTACACCATCAGGCCCTATTAACCGGACCTCACGAATTCGAATTTGCTCATTGATTCGAAGTCTGAATTTGAAATTATTGTTAGGTCTAAACTCTTTTGAATTGTCACGCATTTTAATTATTACCTTGTATCTCCTTTTGATTTGTTTCTTTATCGTTAAATTCTGGATTGAAACTATTTTCATTTAAAGGAAAAGAAGGAATTTCAAGACCCACTCTGACATGTGGACTTGCGCCTTCATTACAGCAGATGTCGCCTGACCCATTAAATAAATCGAGACCAGTCAAGGCCCCCAACATCGGATTTTGTAAAAGGTCTTTGTACCTTTGATATAATTTAAATAACAGGATTGGTGTTGCAATCGGCCAAACGAGTAGTAAACAAAGTTTCAATAGTCTCGAATCGGGCCCCGCGAGCTGTACTGCTAATATGGAAAATAGGAAACCTTCGCCATACATTAGTGTTGCTATTAATCCAGTGAATATTATGAAAAAAGTTATCATAATTTAATAATACGTGGAAATAAATAAAAATCAAGTTACTAGGCCAGATTCGATTAACTTATATGAAGGATTAGAACTATAGGTAAAATCAAAAGTACAAATTTCTTGAGGGGATCGCCAGCGCAAGGGGACACTTTCGCCCATTCCACTACTTACATATACTAATTTCTCCTTATATTGGTAAAAACCGTGATGATATTTCAACCCATATGCATTTAATAAACGCTTAGTTAGATAAGGAATCTTTATTTGCCCAGCATGTGTATGTCCTGCCAAAATAATTGCTGGTTTATGATTCTTGATATCCTCAATGACATCCCCTACATGACTCAGCACAATACAAGTTTTACCAGCAGGAACCTCGTTAAAAGCCTCGTCAACTCTATCGTTGCCAGTAACCCTATCATCGATCCCAACTAAAAATATTTCCCCACCGGTGTGTTTAAAAATTGCACTATCATTTTGTAAAACGATGCAACCACCTTCATGAAGAGAGTTTATCACCGCACCAGGGTCAGTCCAATGATCATGATTTCCTAGAGTAGCAAATTTAGGAATTTTGATTTTTAATAAAAATTCTGTAACTCGATGTAAACTATCTGTGTCATAACAGACGTAATCACCAGTGAGGACAGCTAAATTTGGTTGATAATTTTCAATGGTTTTATAAACATAATCAAGTCGAGTTCTTTCTTTGATGTGTAAATCACTTAAATGCAATATTCGTAACTTATTATCAATTTGGAACCAAGGACTCTCGATTTGGTAATGCTTAGAAAAAATTTTTTTCATCTTACGATTTCACATTAAAAACTTGATAAATATCAGAGGTTTCTGGATCAGTTTTAAACCCCTCTTTGATTAAATATGTTATATCTTCAATAATTCTCTTTTTCCTCTCAAATCCGTCTTTTAATTTATCGAGTTCTGGTGTGATAGCAAAAATAGTTTGCAATTCTTTTTGCATCGTTATCAAAAGCGCGATATTTTGTTGTTTTGTCAAATTAGCTTTTTTCATATGATAATGATAGTTATATATTAAGAACAGTCAAGAACTAATCTATTTGATTGGATTACCGGTTAAATCGCGTTTAATGCCAGCCGCCTTATCAAAAATTATTCGATGTTCTTCTGAGATCGGTGCGATAATTAATCTTTGTCCTGCGTCTGTCTTAGGATTCCAAAAAAACTTAAATTGGGCATCTCTCCATAATTTGGAACCCAACGAATCATACTTATGCCAGAAAATCCCACTACCGGGGTAATCTTTATCCCCTAATGACCATGCAATATGTCTATTATATGTGTTACTAGACCTAATATGTTTCTCTGGCGGAAAAATTGTCTCTAGATTCCATCTTTTAAATAAACTTGCAGTGCGTATTTCACAGTCATATTCAGAAATTTGAATCAAGGCTCGTGCCTTTTCTCGCTCTTCAATTGTAACAGTCTCTCCATCGAGTAGTCGCGCATAAATTATGTTACCTTCATCATCTTTCTTACCAATAAATCCATCAACATGTTGCCAATAATGACAAAATTCATGAATTATTAGTTGGATAGCTCTGGGCCAAGTCTTACCCTTTAAAGCAATTTCAATATGAGCTTGGGGTTCTGCTGAGAAGTAACCGTTTGATCCATTAATTTTTTCTAAGTTAGGATGAACTTCGATTGGACACCCCTGTTGTTTGGCAAAATCAACTATTTCGTAAAAGACCTTCTTCATAGAAGTAGAGCTGGGCTTTTTTTCAACCGTGTCACTAGGATTATTTCGTCTCCTTTTAAACTTTGACATTAGCTAACCTTTTTATATATTATATCCAATGCGCATAGAATTAGCACTACCCCAATACTTATCCAAACTTAAAAATGAAACTACAAGAACAAATTATGAAATTGTCCTCCGGGACTTTTTAGGTAGCTTCCGAGAAGTATCGCAAATTTCTAAAGAACATGTTCGTCTATACAAAGATATCTTAAGCGATAAATCACCTCAAACTATTGCCGCTCGGCTTGCAGCTATTAGAAGTTTTTGTGACTTCTGTTGGTCTAACGGATGGATATCTACCAATCCGGCGCTTTACATTAAAAATACACCAGTAGAAAAGTATGCTCAAGCTAAAAATATCTCTTTTGATGATTTTAAGAAATTTGTATCTTTAATTGATGCTAAATCCTTAGTAGGAATTCGTGATTTGCTTTTGGTTCGGTTAATCTTTTTTTATGGAGATCCTGATAAAATGCTTTCATTATCGTTTAATCAACCATTACAAGAGCAATTTGAATTAATTCGCCTTTCTTATATCAAAGAAGTCTCACGTGAGTTAGCGGGTAAAGGGGGCAATCCTCAAAAACTAAATTATGGCTTCTTATTTTTTAATTTAGAAGATTTGGATAATAGTAAATCGCTTTCGATTTCTGCGGTTAGAAAGGTTTTAATTAAATATACGCACAAGGCAAATTTTCCATCTAACTATATTGACTTTCAAGCCCTTAAACGGTTACGTGCCAAACAAATATACGAGCAAACGGAGTCTGTGGAGGCTGTACAAAAATTCTGTGGCCATAAAAATACTAAAATTACAAAGGCTTTTCTTAAGACACTTAGTTTGAATTGATTTCTGATTATAGATTTAACGAAAATGGTGGTCTAAAATCCGCATAATAAAATATCCGACTGCACTCGCCAAAATCGTATTTAGTATTAGTTCTCGATGGACGATCCGATTTTGCGAGGCTACCTGATGATAATTTGCAATTTCTTGCTCTTCCAGCAAAAAAATCAATCTATCAATCTTTTGCTTTAATTGATCATCCATATTACCTCACGTCTGCTTTTTCTTTTTCAATATTTTTTCTAATAAATCTGGCTGCATACAATATAGTGGCAATTGATACACAGCTGGTGGTACAGCTAAGGGCAAAGAATCCACCGCGAATTTAAGATCCTTTACCTCTACTTTACCATTTTTAACTTTAGGATTACAGCACAAATAAACGGCATAACGTCCCACATCGTCCATAGGATTAAAAAATGTAAATCTAACTGCTACCCTAGATTTATCAGCATGCCTATTTAGCCACTCTTCAAGTGCGGTATAAATTTTTGTTGGAAATAAATTTTCCCAATCACCATCAAGTAATTGTGATAGGATTTCGTCTTTGTACGCATCCAAGGATCCCATACCTGCCTACCCTATTATACCATCCAATAGTAATTTCATCTTGTTGTCAAATTTTAGCCTTTCATCCATTTTTTAATTTTAAGCTGCTGCACTGCTGAAGCATAATCGATCATCAATTTACCATTCAAATGATCAATTTCATGCATTACAGCTCTTGCATAATAATTTTTAGCATAACTAATAAATTTTTCTAATTTAGTATTGAAATATTCCCATTCGATTTCAATCGGCCTATTTAAATCTAAATATAATCCCGGCAAACTTAAGCAACCCTCGGACTCTTTTTCCTTAATTTTTGAGTAATTTCTAATTACAGGATTAATAAAAATTTGAGGTTCGATTTTTTGCAATTTCTCATCGATACATAACATAAATAATTGAATACCCCAATTAACTTGAGTCGCAGCAAGACCTACACCATCAACCGCCAGAATTTTCTTCATTTCCTCTAAATTTGTTTGGAATTCTGGTGTCGAAATAATTTCTTGTGTAATTATTTGGCCCGGCTTACGCAACTTTTGCTTATTTTCCCGATAGTCCAATAATTCAACCATAATTTTCATGCTACATAATTCTGATCACGGGTCAATAGCAAGCTCTAGTAAGAATATCAAAATTGATACCCACTTAAATTATTGAATATTACAGAAAGTATCAAGGTCCATGCTTATTTAGCACGAGGTTTAATCTTTTTCCTATTCGGATCTAGTTCTTTATATTTTTGTAGCAGCTCTTTTTGTTCTTTGTTCATTCGCTTGGGAACTTCAATATGAACAGTTATCAATAAATCACCATAATGGATATCATCCAAATCTGGCAATCGTAATCCATAGCCCTTAAGAGTGATAGTATCTCCAGATTCGGTACCAGTAGGTAAATTAAATACTGCTGATCCTCTTAATGTATCAATTTCAATATAATCCCCCAACGCAGCTTGATAAAATTGGACTGGTAAATCTATATGCAAATTTGGCCACACTATCTCATAAAAACGATGCGGTTTTACTTCAATCTGAACTAAGACATTACCTCCATATTCTCCTTCTCCTTCTAATAAAAGACGATCCTTATCGTTTCCAAGATTTAAATCTTTCGGAATTTTAAATGTACACTCTCTTTCATATTTATATTCACCTCGACCATCGCATTCGCCACACTTCTTAAGAATAATACGTCCAGTTCCTTTGCATTTTTTACATTCTTCCTTTGTAAATAATGAAGCTAAATTAGACATAGTATGCCCTAATCCATAACAATCGGAACAAACTTTGATGTCCTCAATTGCTGTAGCACCCCTACCTTTGCAAGTATCACAATTTTCACGTCTTTTAAATGCTATTCTTTTTTCAGCACCATCATATATTTCTTCTAATGTTACTTTTAAAGTAACTTCTAAATTATTTGGTTCACGTTTTCTTCCTAAAATTTTATCTAATGTTTCAAATAAACTTTCATCAACAAAATCGTTAACAACCTTCTTGGCAGTAGTTGTCGCGGCAGATGCTACTTTTGCAAATTTACTTGTAAAACCTTCGGGATTAGAGGATAAAACCTTGCGCCGCCTATCGTAATTTTCTCGGCTGTCAGGATTATTAAGAACACTATAAGCTTCACCTAATTTTTTGAAAAGCTCATCACTACCGCTCTGCCGATCAGGGTGATATTCTAAAGCTCTTTTTTTATAGGCTTTTTTTATATCCTCAGAGCTCGCACTAGGGGTAACACCAAGAACTTCATAATAATCAACAGACATAATGAAATTATAGCTTCGTTAGGGAGTAGATCAAGGTCAGGAATATTCAGTCCACTCAATGAAGCCGAAAATTGTTACTGCTGCATCAACGTTTATAGCGAGCGTCTCGGTAGCACTATTCAAAACTGCATTTTGAGCTTGTGAAGTATCTGCAAATACAATAGTATCTGAATCACTTGTAAGTAAAGAATTTTGATATAACAATCCTACTAATGTTCCTGCAGTCGGAGCAACAGTGTATTGCCTAACTACAGAGGTTGCTGCTGCATTATTAGAATTTAATGGTACTAAGGTAGTAGTTGTTGAAGTTCCGCCGGTACTAGCACTTGATTGTTTTCTGATTTTTAATGTAATACCAACATTAGGCTTTCCTATAAATATTTTAGAGATTGCAATGGTTTTAGAACCAGAGCCCAAAATCTCAATTGCATTACCGGAGCCACCAATTGCCACATTAAAAACAGTAATGTAAGTATTCAGTGTCGCCTGAGCTTGCGTAGGTTGTATGATAAATGTTGATCCGCTGAGAGGCATTATGGTGTAATCTCCGTAATCCTAGCACTACCGATAGCTGCGCTCCAAATGCCAGTAATAATGCCAGTATAAACGGGACTCGGAACTTCATAATAAGCACCGGGACCCAATTTAGTAGTAAAACTTATTAAAGAGGCAGCAGCGCCAAGTTTCAAATATAAGGTTTCAGAAACACTATCATTAAATACTGTTGCAGCTTTACGAGAAGCATTAAGGGCTAATATAGTTGTACTTACTACTGCAGCAGCGACACTAGTAACCGTTGCAGTAGTAGGTGCGGCTTGGGAGGTAAGAAGTTCTCCATTAATTGATGTGTGGAGTATTGAAGCTTGTCCATTGACATAAGTTGGAAGTACCGTGCGATAAATCGACATTCCCCAAGTGCCAACTGGCGCAGCCGGTGCTGTAGTTGCCTCTTTGGTAACATCAGTAATATCACCTGTGGTCGGATCTGTTTGCGTAATTAGAAGACGCCCACGGCTATCAGCATGAGGGGCAATCGCATCTCCGTTGGCATAAACTGGCAAAGGAGACTGATATTTCCACATTACATAAGTACCAACAGGATTTACATCGGCTGGTAGGCCATCTTGATCAATTGACCCACTACTTCCAGTGGAAGGATTAATAGTAGTAGTAATTAATCGCCCTCGGCTATCAAAATGAGCAGTAATAGCATTTCCTACTGGATATACCGGAAGAGGATTAGTTCTAATACCAACAATGAAATTTCCAGTTGGCGTAAGAGTTGGCGATGGAGACTGATCTTTAGCAACTGTTACATTAAGAGTTCCATCCGGATTGGCTACAGTTATATATGCAATTCCAGAACCAGAAAGAGATTGAACGACAGGTTGCCCATCTGGGATTGGTGCTGGAAAGGACCCAATCGTAGCGGCGGTTCCAGTTGCAATACTAGATACTGGTTTATTTACTTTAAAGTCTGCCATGACTTAACTCATTATATCATATCAATCAGTATCAGTTTGCATTAAATTAATCAAATCTACGACCAATTGCTGCTTAGCATCCTTGTCGTCTTCATACAAATGAAAGGTCTTGGTCATTTCAAGCAGAGAAAGTGTTTTTTTAAGATATTCTCGATTGTCCCAATCAAATTCATTTTTTCGAAATAGTCCCTTTAAGTAGTTGTGCCTCATCAACACCTCCATCACACAAATTACATGTTATATAATAAGTTTCCATTCCGCCAGTACTAACCGAAGGAATATCCACAAAAAAAGATTTAGTTCGAGTCCCAGAATCCACATTCCCACAAATGCTACAAACGGATTTTAATGCAATAATATCATCAGCCTCAGCTAATAAGTATGGCATGACACCAAAAGAGTTTCGGGCTGCTGTTAATTTAAGTCCATTGACGATAACTAATGCACCGTGATTCATTAATTGATGAATTACATAAATAATTCGCTCATGGAAAAACTGAACTTCATCAAAAACAACAACTGAATACTTCAATAGAGATTGAAGAGATTGATCGGGTCTTTTGGCATTGATCGTAGTTGCTTCGATTGCTGTCTTATCATGAGTTTCAGTATAACCATCTTTCCGATCATCTCGATCAGGTTTTATCCAAATACGATTTTTATTGAAAACTGTATTTTTATTATAAATCGAAAGTGTTGTGGTACTTTTCGAACTATACATGGCGCCCGTAACAACAATTAGACGTCCTTGACAAGATCTGAGTGGGATCCGTTGAGGATAAATTGATTTACAAGTATTACAGGAAACTGTGAAATTGGAAGCTACACTTTCACCATTTCGATCAATCATGATCAAAGAAATTTCTTTCCATCCTAAATCTTGGTTACAATTATGACAACTATAATTATCTCTCCCACAGATATATCTGTAATCGAGGTTATTATGTGGGTCTTCATTAAGAATTTTTTCCATAGAACCATGATATAACTAATGATCTTCTAATCAACCTAGACTTTAATAAACGGAATTATATCCCCAACTTTTAGATCATTGGTGAGAAGCCAACCTGCATTTGCTTCTAAAACCCTTGCAGTTCCTGATGGCACTGGTCCAGTACTACTAAGATTAGGTTTAGCTGTCCAAAATTTCAAAATTTTATTTGCGTTATCCAAGGCAATAATATCAATAGCAAAGAAGCAATTTTGTGTATGAAAATAAGTTCCACCCTTGATATCTAAAAATAGCACAAGAGTATTTGTTCCAAGTTGTTTAGTCCCCTGCAACCCTTGTTGCCGCTCACAAGGTGTTTGGGCAACTATGATAGTAAATGGTCCAGATTTATACTGATTCCATGTTTCAATTGGAATGGGTTGGCATTTCATGCCTAAATTATATCAATCATCATTTAAGAAACCTAAACCGGGTTCAACTTTACCTTCTCCATCAACTCGCGGATCAGGCTTCCTAGCGAAGCCAAGTGGACGACGGGCATTACCTTTAAGATCTTTGGTAACTGTTGATTTAACGAAACCTAAAGGCGTTTTTCCAGCCTGTTCCACAGTTGTTCTAATATCAAATTCAGGCTCATTTTTAACAACGTAAGACAATAAAGAATCAAATTTACTTTTGAAAAGTGCCTGGGCAACGTTTTCATAACGTTCTTTAATATCACGAGCGATCATTCCATTGAGTCCGTTCTTGTTCATTTCTGTTTGATACTTTTTAGCCAAAATTAGGGCAATATCATGCCGTGCAGCATTTTTATCCATTGCCAATTTCCCTACATTAGTAGCAGCATTAATAATTTGATCTTCGTTGATTGAAAAATTAAGTTCATTTAACCAGTCGTTATATGATTGTGGTTTAAATATCCTGGACATAACTCCCTCCCTTATATTATATACGATCTTTTTTTATTTTAGACGATTGAAAAAAGCAGTGGCTGTTGAAAATTTTTGTTTATCATTGTGTTCCTTACCACAATCTGGGCATTTTTTCATTCATTATCCTCAAACATTTTAATCCAATTTTTAGCAATTTTATCCCATGAAAAATTTGAAACATACTTTTTCCCTTTATTACGATATTCTAAAAGTTGTTCTGGATGGTTCAACAGATCAGAAACAATATCAACAAATTTATTTGTGTCTGAGTCTTTAATTCCACACTCATCAGGTATTGTTGTATCTAGAGCCGCTACACGAGTTGTAACAGGCACCGCCCCAGCATACATACTTTCCAAAGCGGAAATACAAAAGGTCTCAGTGAAGAAGGCGGGGTATACCCATAACGCTGAACTGAGTTGTTCTTTTGCTAATTCCAATTGAGAAACACGTCCGCGATATATGACTCCTTCTTGTTTCATTAACTCTAAAATTGATTGCATATGTTCAATTTCTTTTTTGGAACCTCGTTGTTTGATAGCTTTTTCCCAATTATCAAATCCATAAAAAACATGCAGAGACAGTTTGGGAAATAGTTTTTTAAGTTTAGAATATTGTTGCAATAATAATATTAGGCCGCGATCTGGACTAGAGCTGTAAATAAGCTTATATGGATCTTTCTCAATACCAATATATTGGTCATATCGACTTAAATCTATACCGTTGGATTGCAGATAAATCTTATCTTTAGACATTTGATGATGCTTACTAAAAAAATCGATATGCCAGGGAGACAAACAAATAAATTTAGTTACTTTATTAGCATATGTAATTTCTGGCAACCAAATATCGTGAACCCAAACATAATTATTACCATTTTTAATTTGATTTCCAAGAGGAATCGTTGTTCTACTAGAAATAAAATAATCTATATAGTTACTAGCTTTAAATTTTTCAAAATTTCTATAATCGATATATTCTACACCATCTATATTTCCTTCTTGTCCAAAGCAATCTCCTATTAATATACTTCTATAACCCAATTTAGAAAACTCATTGGCAAGCATAGCGGCGCAAGTCTCCGAACCCCCAATCCCAGTGGTATTAATACTTTTAATAGTCCATTGCTCCCATGCCATTCCACAATAAATAGCAACTGTAGGTCTTGCTTTAAAATGCATATATGAATTATTAAATTTATCTTCTTCGTGATGTTTTTGATAATTGTCACTTTCACTAACTTTTCTAGTCTTGCCACCAAAGTGAAAGACCCAACTTGACATCACGTGTCCACAAGTAAATCCTAACTTTACGGCTCGTCTACAATAATCGAAATCTTCACTACCATTAACAAAAGTTTCATCTAGTATTCCAGTAGCTTCTATCACCGGACGCTTAATATATGTTGCATAGAAAGCTACCCAATCTTGTCCAGGTTGGTCTCGTGAAATAATACTATTTAAGGGACTTTCAAACCGATACAGAGATTCAAGGTCAACATCCTCAATCTTCATATCAGGCTGAACTTTTTTTTCACCAATTATAGGAGCCTCTTCTTTAGGATAAATCCAGCCAGCATCACAATTACTAAAAGGATTTGTAATATCAAATGGTGTCTTTCTTAATTCTTCTAACCAATTTTTTCCTACTAAAGTATCATTATTAAGAATTACGACATCATTACTGCTGGCACGAAATCCGATATTAACTGCTTGACTAAAAGTTTTTCTCTCTGGATTATCAATAAAATTGATGTCCGTTTGTTGTTGCAAATAATTTCTAACATCTTGGTCATCACCACTATTAACAACAATTAAATTATAATTTTGGGTATTACGCCTTACAGCTTCAATTGTCAATTTCAAATATGAAAGATTTTTATAACTTGGGATTATAATATCTACTAAGTTTGATCCTCTGTCTGTTTTAATCGCTGTTGCAGAATAATCGATTGAAAATAATTTTCTAACCTGTTCTTGATGTTTTTCGTTGGGTATCAAGAATGAATTATATTTTTGAATCCATAAAAGTTGTTTATTTTTGTCAGGTGTAGCTATGGCATCGAAGACAGCCAATTCATAATCACGGGGATTTTCCTGGGTATAAAGAACTTTAGGATATAAATTACTCGGAATCAATTTAATATCATATCGACCCCCAGCCTCAATGAAAAAGTAAAGATCATAATTAGAAGTTAAATTATGAATATTTTCATATCGATACACATCAACTTGATGTCCAGTGGCGCGGAAAGCGTCCTCCCAATAATCACCATAGCTTAAATATCGTGGAATTAGAGTATTATTGATAAAAGCGACACGTTTAACCTGCGATGGATCCAACGATGGAATGCGTGCTTCTACTGCCAAAGACGGCGTAGACCATCCATCATATCGATATAGGTTATCAATAACAAAACCAAACTCAGTTAGAAGTTGTCTTAAACGTTTTTCAGTAAAACCTGTATAATGAATCTGCCCATAATTAACTTTTTCAGGAAAAGCTACAGTTTTTTCATTGCGATAATCTTGAATCCCATAGAGTGTATGTAAATACCAACTATCTTGATGCTGAGGTTGTTGTAAAAATTGTCGGCAACATTCTTCTAAATCTGGGATTTTAAGCGTTAGTTTACCTCCCGGCTTTAATATACGCGCCCATTCTTTAATGGCCTTCTCGGCTTGAGGCCGAGGAAGATGCTCTAAAGCATGTTCACTAGAAATTTCATCGACGGAATGGTCAGCATAAGGAATCTCATCAAGACTAAAGACTTCATCGACACCCGATTGGGGGAAAAGATCGCAGTTAATAAAGCCTGGAATTGTTTTACCCCCAGATCCAAGATTGAGCCGAGTAATCGACGCAGGTCTCTTATAAGTTTCTTTTAAAGTTTTACGACTAAGTTCGATGTCACTAAGAATTGAAGTCTGTCGTGTGTATTCATATAACTGCTCCGAAGCTGCAATAGATTTTTTGTAGTTTTTTAAAAAATAATAAGCTTGTGAGAGTTGATTATAAGGAACCCAGGTATAGTTATCTTTAAGGATGACCATTACTGGATTTTTAGGCTCCGGAATATTAATTGCTGTCTCTAACCAAAATACGACTTTCCGATAGTCTTTGCGCTCCATATAAATTGAGGCAATTCCTAATAAGGGCTCTCGATAAGCGGGATCGTGCCGAATTGCGGTAATATACCAAATTAAAGCATCGTCTTTCTTGTCAAGTTCATAATAACTTTGTGCCAATTTATAAGCGGCTTGGAAGGTGGTATCAGGATTTTCCGGTTGCTTATATGCTCGCATATAGCAATCAACTGCTTTTTTATGATCCCCTACTGCAACATATTCATTTCCCAAGTAAAATAAATTCCGCTGATTTGGTGCTTCCTCAACTTCTAGAATCATTAACTCTAAATTTCTTCGATTGTCTGCACGGCGATCCTCTTCATCACGCATGTGCCAAACAGCTGCGTCTTGAATAGTATAGCATCGTGACCACTCAACAGTAATGTGTTCGTGACAACGACCAACCCATTTTGCTTTATTACGCCGAATGATCCGTTCACGAAGTTGAGTAGCCTTTGGCGTTCCAGTAATCACTGGTGGCTCCACCCAATAATGATAATTAATTAATATGTAATCAAATTGATCAAGGTCCTGAATTTTTAAAAATTCTTCTCTAATTTTCTTAACATCTTCTGGCTTTAGTTGGTCATCGGCGTCCAACCAAATGATCCAAGGGTAATTACACTTGCTAAATGCGAAATTTCTAGCCTTCGCAAAATCCTTAACCCATTTAAAATGATGAATATTTTGAGTGTATCGCTTCGCGATCTCGACGGTTTTATCTGTGGATCCTGTGTCAATGATTACTAGCTCATCCCAGAGTCCCTCAACTGAATCAAGGCAACGAGCCAAATTCTTTTCTTCATTTTTAACAATTAAAGCCAAACTTAGCATGCTAGCATATTATCATTTAGAACATAATTGTCTAGGTTTGACCAGCTTGCTACAATAGTAGTATGAACTATAGGAAAGCTAAGATTAAAGACGTTTCTACGATCAAAAAGATTGCTATTAGACAATCTTTGTTCCCATACCCAACTCTCATTTATGCGACGCTGGCATGCATGGGCTATCTTCATATAGTTGAAGAGAATGATGAAATAGTAGGTTTTATTTGTTTTTGTCCAATGCCTTTGAGTGCAGATGCATTTATTTTACAAATATGCCTTAAAGATACTTACCAATCAAAGGGTTTGGGAAAACAAATTCTCTCCAAACTTTGTCAAACATTACGCAAACAATTTAAAATAACACAGGTTTGGGCTCACACCCTCAAAGAACGTTCACTTAAGTTTTTTAAACGCCAAAAATGGAACCCGATGTTATCAATTTTCAATATAACACTTATTCGAAAAAATCTAGATCCTCATCGTCAAGATCCTCAATATCCAGATCCTCAATATCAAGATCAGGATCCTCAATAATTATTTCGTCATCAAAATTAACTTTCTTCTGTGGACTGGAAGACAAAGATTTATAATCCTTCAAAGTTTGAAGTTCATTATGAAGCCGATCGATTTTTTTTCCTAAAGGATTTTTCTTACCTTTGTTAACTTTCAAAAATAACCAAACTAAAACAAGGACTAATAATAAGAGTCCGACCCACTTGAGAACATCCGAATTAATATTTAATTGAAAACCTTCATAACCTTTGTTATCAGGAGTTCTTTGTATCCCAGCTTGAATTTGACCAAGCATGTTACTTAACAAGATCGCATCACCACCATTTCCGTGAAACTGGGGAGGCATGCCATAAAATTGACCATGATATCCAGGAGGTGGTGATTGCGGTTGAGGAGCAGAACCATATCTATTAAGAATTTCGGCAAAACTTTTGTCTCCATTTGCTAGTGAATCAAGATGTTGCCTTGTAACGAAATCTGGTTCCATGATCTTATTATATAATATTTCCTCTCAAAAACTAATCATAGATCTGGCATCATGTCAGGGATTGGAGACCGATCTAAATCTTCTTTGGTGATAGGTGGAAATTCTAAGAGTTCAATTAATTGATCTTTAGTTGCGGCAGTTAGGGGTTTACCGCTCAAGCCTTTAGAACCAACAAAAAAATCAATTGGAATTTGAACTTTGCAATCGGGACAGTCAACTTCTCCGATAATATGCGAAATCCAAAGTTGACTATTATATCTAGTTAATTGTTCGTTCGCATCGTCTCGTTGAACTAATACTTGTCCTACTAGCAAAATCAAATTTTGAAGTAGGCAAACTAATTCTTCCTTTGAATGATTACTATACTGTATGGCTCTTAATATTTCTGTAATCTTATCTAAGGTCTCCTTTAAAGTCATAATAACCCCAACTATTTAATTGTATTATATTATGCCCTTTAACATCAATTGCTGAACATTAAAAGACATCAAAAGTCAGTGATACGTGTCCAGCAGTAACTAAGGGTGTTACAACTGCATAAATAACTGTCCTTCCGCTTCCGTGAACATATATTGCCGAAGTTGGTATAGTTACTGTACATTGTCTGGCATCATAGTTTGCAACCACCTGTGCCATTCTACCATCTAAAGATGAGTTATGAACTGTTAAGTTAATTCGTGTCTGAACTCCAGGATGTAAAACAACTTTATTGGTTGCTTCGATCCGAAGACAATCGGAATGTAGTGCATCGGGTCGAGTGGGAACAAGTTCCTGACTGATCACACAATCAATTTTTCTTGTAGTCATCTCAACCCTTCACAACTAATTCACGTGTCACAAAGTCTAAAAATTTATACCGAAAACGACCAGTTTCTTCGGGCGGAACTTTACACTGTGCCTCAACACAAATTTCCCCATCTAAATTACTAATATCGTCAAACCATCGAACGTATTGATCCCAGTCTTGAGGTGGGAATTCTTCAATAGCTTGTAAGAATCTTCGTTTTCTAGCTTGATTATCAAACTTAAATCTATAAGACCAAGAAGTTTTTCCATCGTGATCAGAGGCTTCATATTCTTTGGTTTTAACCATTTTAATATTTTGCCGGTCAAGAAGAACTTGCATGTCTTGTTGGCCGGAGATAGCTTCTCGTAATGTGCTTAACGCTTTTTTTGCAATGTCTCGAAACATAAATTCTCCAATCTTAGTTTAGATTAATTTTGTAATAGATCAAGGTTTAAATTGTTAGGATCCGAAATGAGGGGATTATCCTCCTGGAACGTGCGCCCCTATTATTTTCCACCTTAAACGAATTAAAAAATCTCATATTTTATTAGAATATGTTTATGGATTTGGGGAACACTCTAGCAAATCGTATCATTCCTTATTTGCCTAGACTTGCAAAACGAGGGATCGCCGTAACAGCTTTGTTAAATTGTGGATTAAATAATTGCGTTTACGAAACATCAGATCCCAATATTGTGATCAAATTATCAGATTCGATTCATGAAGCACGCTTCTGTCATAAACTTCTAAATTTCTATCCTTTAAGTTTTTTTCCAAGAATTTTTCAAGTTTTTACTTTAGGTAAAGGAATAAATAAGGTTTACTTTATTTTACGAGAAAATTTAAAAGATATAAAAATACCATCTTCAGCCAAACATTCTTTTCAAAGATTTACCAGACAATGTCAGTGGATATCCCAACGTACTATTTTGGGCAGCTATAAAGAAATTAAGCTTGCGATAGCTTTTCTAAAGCATCTGGCAGCTATCCGTTCTCATAATCCTTGGTATGGGCAGCAAACTCAACAAATAATCAAACCTTATATATGGGCCTTGAAAAATAATATTGAGTTAGATGATACAGTTCTTATAGAAAATTGGGGGCAGAGGAATGGAAAATTCATGCTGAGAGATTTAGACTATCTTATTTAAACAACCGTTGATTTTTTATGGCTTTTTATTCCACATGGGCAACGTCATCAACTTTCGTTGATGCATCACTCCCACCATCACAACGGTGAAGATGATTACGCTCAAGCGTCTGAGAATCTTCAAG
>Ga0334722_10000276_pt1 | contig 78669 bp, 58 predicted proteins | sample C3_bottom_MG_FD_207210 | JGI IMG/M metagenome (GOLD analysis project Ga0334722, IMG submission 207210) | Sediment microbial communities from Yellowstone Lake, YNP, Wyoming, USA - C3_bottom | ecosystem: Environmental > Aquatic > Freshwater > Lake > Sediment | place: USA: Wyoming | collected...
CGCCGCCTCGAGGAGCTCCTGCGACACGCGCTGGAGGCCGGGTGCTGCCTGTCTTTGATCCCGCGCGCAAAACCGGTCCTTAAGCGGTACTATGATCCGGCCTGCAATATCGAGCTCGGTAAATTCGACAAAAAAGCGCTTAAAAAATATGCCGCGGAATTCCTGAAGCTTCTGGAAAGCGCGGTAAAACTGCGGATGGTTCCGCCCTTCCCGGCCGGGAGCATGCTTTCAGGGGGGATGGATTCTTCCAGCATAGTCTGCCTGGCGAATAGGATATTCGAACGGAGCGGCGATAAGAGCGGGCCTGGAAAACTGAAAGTTTTCAGCATTCTCTGGAAGAACGAGGCGAAGTTCATCAAAGAAGTTTCCAGGGCCATGGTTTTTCCGCATTACCGTATAAAGCCGGAGGAAGTAGGAAAAATATCCTGGGGAGACGTGGAAAGAGCCGTCCTTTCCTCCGAGCGGCCCGTAAATATCACTCCGTTCTTCGGCGGCATAAAGATCCGGAAAAAGGCGGAGGCGGAAAAGGTTAAAGTGCTTTTTGACGGGGGGGGCGGGGACGAGTTGCTGGCCGGTTATCCTGAAAAATATTTTAACGTTTACCTGAGCCAGATCCTGTGCGGCGGGGACCTCCCGGGTTTCATGAAAGAATTCAAAGCGCTTTACGCGGGCCGCCTGGAAGAATTTACCGGCGGCAAAAAGCTCTCCCGCGATTTCTATAAGACGTTCTTAAGAACGCAGTCCAGCGCCCCGCAATTGTCGGATCTTCTGGCGCGGAAAACGGTGGCCCCCGGATTTTTACGGAAATACGGACGGAGGAAGGCGCAGCTGGCCCGCGGCCCCGACCTGAACCTGCAGAAGGCCCTGCGGCGGGATACCCTCAGACTGGGGAACGAGTATTATCCCCCGGCTTCGGTGATCTACCGCCGGCCTTTTCTGGACCACCGCCTGGCGGAATATGTCTTTTCGCTGCCAGCCTGCTACAAGCTGCATAACGGCTGGACCAAATATCTGCTGAGGGCGGCCATGGAGGGCATTCTGCCCGCAAAGGTGTGCTGGAGGAGACAGAAGGTGGGGGGTACGATCCCCGGTTCTATCTGGAAGGATTTCCTGCGCAAGAACAAGGCCAGGCTGAAAGCCGTGCTGAGCGGTCCCGAATTCCGCTCCGCCGCTTTTTTGAACCAGGCTGAAATAGTGAAAAATTTCGAAGGACTTTTTGCCGCCGCCGTCGCTCCCGAAACCACGGACATTTCCGGGCTGTGGCGGTTCGTGAACCTTGAGCTCTGGCTCCGGCATAACATGCGTCCGGCGAAGTAAAGTATAATCACTCTATTCTTCCCGTAAAAGCGGGTAAGCGTCCGGCCATACGAATGAAAGCGAAAACGGAAAAAGGCGGTGCGGTAAAAAAGCGTCTGAAGGTGACGCTTATCTACCCGCCCGCCAATTTCAAAAATTCCGAGCCTTTCGCCATGCCCAATATGAGCATAGCGGTGCTCGCCGAAAACCTCATACGCGAGGGGCACGAGGCGGTGCAGCTGGATATCGAAAAGGAATGGTTCAGCCGCGTCAGGACCCTGCTCTCTCCCCGGCAGCTCGAGCTGATAAACGACTATGACGCCGTCTTTGAATACGTCAACGGGAAGGCCGCTCCGCGCGGCGCCGGTGAATTCAGGAAGCTGACCGACCTCCTCCTGAAAGAGTGCCGCCTGGAAAAGTCCGATATCTTCGGCATCTCCCTTATCGACATGCGCACCGAGCCTCTGATGCTGAATTTCTCGGTCCTGCTCGGGTTCGCCCTCAAGGCGCGGTTCGGCTCCGTTATCGTGATGGGCAGCAAGCGCATCCCCCGGGACGCTTTTGCGTATCTGCTGAAAAAATATCCCTGCATAGATTACGGCGTGTACGCCGAATGGGGGGAAAAAGCGCTCCTGGAAATAGTGAAAACGCTTACCGGCGGCAAGGCCGGATTTGTCGATACCGTGGCCCGCGAAGGGCGGCGCGTCAGGGACTATTACTCCGGGCTTGTCATGCGCCCGTACGCTCCCACGCCGCATTATGAAAAAAAGATAATAGCCCGCTATGCCGTCACGGATAAACAGATCTTCGCCAGATATAACTCGGATTATCCCGTTTTCAAGGACCTGCCGGGTAAAGAAAAAAAGCGCCTGGTGGTGCCTTACAGTTTCGAGCACACCTGCCCCGGAGCCTGCGCCTTCTGCCCGAACGATAATTCCCTGCCGTCCGACGCCAAATCGAGCGCCCAGGTCATAGACGAACTTTCCGCCCTGAAGGAGAAAGGCGTAACCGGCATCTACTTCGTGAATTCGGCCTTCAATAACAGCTATAAGCGCGCCGAAGAGCTTTGCGATCAGATGATAAAGCACCGCCTGGGCCTTTACTGGGCGGATTGCGCCAACCTGCGCGCCATCGATGAGAAGCTCCTGGACAAGATGAGGGCGTCCGGCGCGGTGAAGCTCACTTTCGGTATGGAAACCGCGAGCCCGAGGCTCCTTAAATACATGAACAAGGGCACCACGATAGAGCGGGTGCGCAGGTTCCTGGAGTATTCCCACAAGATAGGGATCTGGAACCACATGGAGCTTATCGGCGGCCTGCCCACCGAGAGACCGGAGGACGTGCGGGCCACTATCAGGTTCGTAGAGGAGACGAAGGAGATCGTGAACGCTTATTCCCTTAACCCGTTCTATCTCTACAATAATTCGCCGTTCTACTGGGAGCAGAAAAAATTCGGCTTGAAAGTGAGGCCCACCGTTTCCCCTTCGCCCGAATATTATTTTTCTCGGCCGGGCGAGAAGGTGGGCGAGTTCAGCGAAAAGTTCGACGAGATAGGCGGACTGACGTGGGAGGAGAAGGACCGGCAGATATCCGAGTCCGCCAAAGCCGTTGCGGACGTGATCGGGAAGGTCTTCACTTACAGGGTTTTAGAATGGGAACATGTCCAGCTTCTGATGTGCCTTTACGACAGGCTGGGCCACGATAAAAAGCCGCTGATCTCCAAGCTGATGGGCATTCTTACCGCCAGGTTCAAGCCTTATAACCTGGATTTCTTTTTCCACAACTTCCTGTTCAAGAAACACAAGGTCCGCCGTATGCTGGAACCGCCCGGCCTGGCCGGATAGGAGTTGGCCCTTCCGTTCCTCAGGAGCCTGTCCGGCATAAGCAATTTCGTCTGCAATCGCCGCTTTTTGCCTGCGCCTTTGCGCCGCTCAACTTACAACCTCCGTCGAGGGTGCTCGTCTCGCGTCGCTTCGGCTCGGCTTCAAAATCGGCAATTTCGCCATGAAAGCCTTATGCCGGACAGGCTCCTAGTGCGTCCTCAACCACAGTTCCAGCATCAACAGGTCCCAGAGTTCCGCATTGCGGTCCTTCTTGCCGGAGACATGCTCCGCCAGGAGCCGTTCCACCGTCTTGCGCCTGAAAAACGGCGAGGTTTTGGCGTCCGAAGAAAGCAGGGTGTCGCGGAAAAGCCGGTTCAGGGGGCCTTTCAGCCAGCAGCCCGCCGGCGCGGCGAAACCGCGCTGGTTGCCGTTGGTGATCGCGCGCGGCAGTTCCCTCTCCATGGCCTTGCGGAGTATCAGTTTACACTTGTTGCGGGCGAGGGTCCCCGGCGGCAGCTTCCATTTCTCCGGTATGCGCCGGGCGAGTTCCACCAGCTTATGATCGTTGAGCGGCAGGACCATGCGCATGCCGGCTCGCGCCGCGGTGGCCCGGCAGCGCGGCCCGGTGCATTCCGGGTGGAAAAGGCAGAGGTCGGGCAGGGTGATCCTGCTCATCCAGCTCCGTCCGAAGGTGCCTGTGAAAATCTTCCGGACCGCTTCGGCCGAAGTCTCATGGTCCGGCCGCAGCGACAAAAAGAGATCCCGCGTGTACAGCGCGCGCCTTTCGGTTGCGTGGTAAAAATCCCCGGTATCGCCGAAATACAAGCGGGTAAGCTCGGAGTAGATGGTGTCCAGGCGGTTGCCGGTGGCGCTGCGGATCCTGTCGAGTTTGGCCGGCGAAATGCGGCCGCCGGCGGAGACGGCTTTGCCGAGCAGCGTTTCCAGTTCAGGGCCGTTATGCTCCCAGACCATGTTCAGCATGAGCCGCGCCCTGTTATAGCCGCCGAAATTCTCGTCCCCACCGTCGCCCGAGAACATTACTTCGCCGCAGCCCCGCATCTTTTCCGCGCAGAGCCACAGGGGAAGCGCGCACTGGTCCGACTGCGGTTCCGGGTACGAAGCGGCCATCGCCAGCGTGCGCTCCGCGTCCGGCTCGCCATAATCCATGTAGGTATGGCGCGACCCCACGGCTTCGGCCAGGACGCGGCCCGGTTCGGAATAATCCCATTCTCTGCCGGGTACGCCCAAAGTGAAGGTGCTCAGCTTTATCCCGCAGCGGACGACGAGAGCCGACATGGAGGAGGAATCCATGCCGCCTGAAACCATGGCCGCGGCGCGCTTCACTCCGCCCAGGCGGAATTTGACGGCGTCCAGCAGCGCCTGGTGCAGGGCTTCGGCGGCCTCCCTCATGGAGCTATAGCGATCCTCGTCCATGGGCGGTTCCCAGTAGCGGCGGACCGACAGGCCGCCGCCGCGTACGCTCAGTATGGAAGCCGGGGGCAGCTTACGCACACCTTTATACAGGGTGAACGGGGAGGGAACGTACCGCATGGTCATATAGCGGTCGACGGCCCGCGGGTCTATCCCGTAGTCAACGCCGGGGAGGCGGCTGAGCGGACCGGGATCGTCCGCCCAGGCGATGCCGCCGGGGAATAAGGTGTAATAGACCGGCATGTCCGCGAATCGGTCCGCCCCCAGCATAAAAGTCCCGGCGTCCGCGTCATGCAGGGCGAAGGCAAATTCTCCCCGCAGGCCGGAAGGGAAAGAGGCCGGGGCTTTACGATAAGAAGCCGCCGCTTCCCTTAAAGCGATATCCGGGCTTTCGAAGTGCAGCCAGGAACCCTTATGCCCCGGCAGTTTCGTGCAAGAGCTTCGCGCAGCCAGGGCCAGTCCCGGGACTGGTGAAAGCGGAGCCGCGGCCGGTCCGCTGGAGTTTAGTACGCCGCGCAGCAGCCCCGCCGCTTTGGCGCAATTCCCGTCGAAAAAGAATATCCCGGCGAAAGGTGTGGGCGGCATGGCGTAACTATCCTGGTCCGGAGCTGTTATAGCGTGAAGATTATTTGAGTCCCAAAACTTCCCCAGCCGGGACGAACCTGAAATCGCGCACGAGGCGTTCTACTTTCCCGGCCACGCTCCGCGCGTTGGAGTATTGTAGCAGTTTTTTCAGAAAACCCGCCTCGCGCGGGACGTCACCGGCGAATTCCCAACTGTGGAAATAAAGCATGCCGGGCAGGCCCGATTGGTTGAGACCGGAGAGGCGGGCGGTCAGGAATTTTTCCGGCAGCAGGCGCAGAAAGGTTCCGCCCAGGAACGGCAGTTTTAAGCCGGAGAAGCTGAAGACCGAAGGCGGGAATTCCAGCAGGCCGCAGGGGGCGGTATACGGCGCGCGGGGCCGGCGCGACAGCAGCACGGGATAAAGACTGGAGTCGTAAGCGTAGCCGGCCTCTCTGACCGCGGCGAGATAGGCGGCTTCGTCCTTCAGAACTGAGAATGTCGGAGCCCGGTAGCCGATAGGGGCTTTCCCGGTCATCTTTTCTAGCGCCGCCCGGGAATCCGCCAGGTCCCGCCTGAATTCATCCCGCTCCATCCTGAAAACCGACCTATGCGTGCCGCCGTGGCTCGCAGTTTCGTGTCCGGCGGCGGCTATGCGTTTTATCGTATCTGGATACTTGCGCGCAACGGAACCTAAAATAAAAAAAGTGGCCTTGACCGACAGGCCGTCCAGCAGTTCCAGGATCCGCGCGACGTCGCCGGGCAGGCCGCTGGTCCTGGAAGCGAAGCCGCGGCCTTCGCCGAACATGACGGTGTCGAACCATTCTTCCACGTCTATGGTTATGGCGTTGAGGACGGGCTCCCGCGCCTCAGCGGCGTTTTTTTTCATGCTCAAGTCCCCGCGCGTCCACCAGGTAAGCCTGCTCACCGGACACCGTAGTTTGGAAAACGTTGTTGGCGGCCGCGTAGCTGTACAGGGCCGGCTCCGCCTCGCCGCAGGGGTTCGGCGGCCCGCTGAGCTTAGGGGTGCCGGACCCCTGCTCGATCAGGAAATAGTCTATGCCGTTCTCGCGGGCGAAGCGTCCCGAGGCGGCCAGGTCCGGGCCGCACAGGGCTTTCAGGAGGTTCCGCCTTATCGCTTCCTGGTCCGCGTCAGGCGCGAAGACGGACATCATGCCCGGCATATGGACGCTGTAATAGAGCGACCGCCGCGCGTAGAACGGCACGCCGGCCGCCATAAAGCTGTCCGGCTCGCCGGCTATGGTTATGTCCTTCGGCATGCCTGAAATATGGGAATAAACCCCGCTGTAGACGCTGAAATCGGAGATCCGGCCGAGGAGCGGATGGCATACGGCGAAGAATGCGGCCAGGACCGCGGCGGCCGCGCGCGCCCGTCCGGCGCCCAGCAAGAACAGGCTGTTGTCGGCGAACAGGAGCGCCAGGACGAAAGGGAAAGCGAAGACGACCTGTCTTGAAGCGAACAGCGGATTTACCGGATAAAGCGTCAAAAAGGTCAGCAGGAACATGGAAAGCGGCGCGAGGCGGGGATCACGCAATACCGAAAGAACGGACCACCCGCGCCTGAGAAAAGCCAGCGCGACCACGGCGGAAAAGACCGCGACTATCAGAGCGTAGATCGCGCCCTGTTCGCTCATGTTCATAAGGAAATAGATCAGGAAGTGCAGCGGATTTCCCGGAACCACGGCTTCCCCCATGAGGCCGGTGAATTTCGGCTGGAACGCGGCGGCGTGGTTCATGGCCATATCCGGGCTTATATCGGTCATCGCGGCCAGGCCCAGAGAGAGCAGCAGCAGCGCCAGATATCCGGTGCGCCGGGACCCTTCCCATTTGACGCTGAAAAAGATCCAGATGCTTATCAACCCGGCCGGGGGCGCCAGGTACGGATAAAAAATATAGAAAAGATAGACCAGCGGCGGCGCCAGCAGGTAGCGCCCGGAGTAGAGCGCGTAGACGAGCAGAGTGAACAGGAAGACGCCGAAAGTCCTGCTCTGGCCGTAGTAAAAAACGTCCATGGACAGAACGCAGACCAGAAAGGCCGTGGTCAGGAAAAAGGCCTTATCCTCGTCCTTGTAGATGACCTCGCCGGTCTTGTAGACGAACAGGGCGGAGCAGAAAGAGAGGAAAAGGCCCATCAGCTTCAGCGCCGTGCCCAGCGATAGCGCTTGAAGAAGTACCCGGTAAATGGAAAGCAGGGCGAATTCCCTCAGGGCCGGGTGGCCGGCGTACTGCCGGAGCATGTTCGCGGCGGCGTCCCTGACGAACAAGGTCGGGTCGCGGAAGATCCACATCGGATAGAGGTTGAAAGTGTCCACGTGCGTGGAATAAAAAAAATCGAACCTGAACCGGTCGGTGAAGAACATCCCGTAGACCAGCAGGCCGAGGAAGAACAGGTAGAACTTCAGGCTTTTCTTCATGTTCTTTTGGAGGCTACGCAGACCGTATTCCCCAGCCCGAGCGGCAGGTCGGCTTTTGTCAGGCCGGCGAAAGTGGAAAAGGCCTTGAGGTAGAGCGGGAGTTTTCTTTTAAGGGTAAGAAAAAGTCTGTCCGGGTCCCCGGCTATGCTCGTCTGCCCCAGCGTTTCGATATGAAGGCCGGCGTTCTCGAGCAGGTAGCGCAGGCTTTTGGAGGTGAAAAAATTGATATGGCCGTGGTGTACCGGTTCGCCGCGGTACAGGCCAAGGGTTTTCCTGACCCTGGCCCGCAGCCTGAGCAGGGATTCGTTCGGCACTTCCAGATAGACAAGCCCGCCTTTTTTCAGAAGTTTTTTGGCCTTCGCCGCGAATCCCAGCGGTTTCTCGGTGAATTGCAGAACGTCCACCGCGACCATGAGGTCGAAACTATCCTCGTATTCCGGGCCGGGAAGTATGGTCCTGATTATTTTGCCGGAGAGCTCGGAAAAGTTCTTGTGCTGCAGAGAGTAGAACACCGGGGAGGGCTCGGTCCCGAGGTAGCCGCCGGCGGAACCCGCCAGCAGCGAGGCGAGGCAGCCCAGCCCCGTGCCCAGTTCCAGGACCTTGAGGTCCGGCAGGGCCTTCCCGGTCAATTTTTTTATCCGCGAGACCCTTTCACCGTCCACCCGGAGCCTCGCTTCCAGGAAGGCCGGGTCTTCCAGATGGTCCATGCATCTGTCGGAGCAAGCCGCGCATTTGGCGGCGCCGCAGCCCGTATAGGGTTCCCTGAACATGAAGCCGCAGGCCGGGCATCTCACTATGGCCGAATTTTTAGTGCCGAGAAATTTTTTCAGGCGGCTTCCGCCGCAGAGAGGACAGTTCATAAGCGTCATTTGAACGGCTTAAGCAGGCTGTCGTGCCACTTCGCCATTTTTTCGTGCGCCAGATCGGGGAGGTTCCTGTAGAGCGCCGCCAGGAATCTCCAGCGCCCCGGGGTGTAGACGGCGCGCCGTTTTTTCATTATGGCCGCGAATATCTCGCGGGCCGAGTCTTCCTTTCCGCCGGTAACGTAAGCCGGCACCACGTCGGTCACGGAAATATCCGCGCCGGAGAGGGCCGCCGTCTGCCTCAGGCCCTCGAGATAATTTGAGATGAAAGCCTTGGAGGCGTTATAGGCGGGGCAGGCGCCGTTGCCCCTGACGGCGCCTATGGAGGAGATGCCGGCCAGCCGCCCGGTCCCCTTTTCCAGGAAATAGCGGAAAGCCGCGTTCAGGATATTCGCGCAGCCGAGGGCGTTCAGTTCTATGGTCCGCCTCTCTATTTCCCAGTCGGCGCCGCGATCCCATTCGAAACGGCCGGCGCCTACGATCACCGCGTCCAGTCCTCCCGGCTCCTTCGTCATCTCAATAAAGACCTTCCGGCTGTTCTCGATATCCGTCAGGTCCAACTTGCTGACCGAGGCTTTCGGCCATCTGGCGCCGAAGTCCCGTACGGCCTCGTCGCGCACGCCCGTGACGGCCGCGTCCCAGCCGGCGGAAATGAATATTCCGGCCAGTTCCGCGCCCAACCCGGAAGTGCCCCCTATTATCGCGACTTTCATTGGGGATATTCTACAACATTTGCGGTATGGCCGGAGCCTGGCGCGCCCCGGTATTTCGCTGGAAGAGCGGCGCTTAAAACGGTAAAATAACCGCTATCCCATGAAAATACTCCTGATAAAAGCCGCCAGGCTCAAGGATACGCTCAGCAGGCGCCATGACGGCGTCATGCCGCCGCTCGGCCTTTTATATCTTTCGGCCGCGCTGAAAAAAGCCGGCTATCGGGACATAGAACTCCTGCACGTCGCCCTGGACGGGCTGAGCGAAGAGGGACTTGAAAAAGAACTCTCGCGCATAAAGCCGGACGTGGTCGGGATAAGCGCTATGACCTCCGAGGGGGTTTCAATGCACAGGATAGCGGCCGCCGCTAAAAATAACGGCCGCAAGCCCCTGGTGATCGCCGGCGGGGCCCATCCCACCGCCTATGTCGCCAATTGCCTCGGCGACGAGAACATTGACGTCGTGGTGCGCAACGAGGGCGAGATCACTTTACCGGAACTCCTGGCGGCCCACGCCGCCAAGGCCGGCTTCGAAGGGATAAAGGGCATCTCCTGGCGCCGCAACGGCGTCCGCACCGACAACGCGCCGAGGGAATTCATCGAAGACCTGGATTCGCTTCCTTTCCCGGACTGGGACCTTGTGGGGTTGGACCGGTATAAGGATTTCGTGCCGCACTCGCCGATGCTCTACGGGCGCAGGTATATGAGCGTCTTCACCTCGCGCGGCTGCCCGTATCATTGCACCTTCTGTCATAACGTCTTCGGCAAGAAGTTCAGGGCGCATTCCCCGGAAAGGGTGCTGGCGGAACTGCGCATCCTGGAGGAAAAATACGGCGTCACGAACATAGAGATAGCGGACGACGTCTTCAATATCGACAGGGCGCGCGCAGTGGCCATCATGCGCGGCATTATAAACGGCGGTCTTAAGACGAATTTGTTCTTCGGCAACGGTCTGAGGGCGGAACTCCTGGACGAGGAACTTGTCGACCTCTTCTCCCGGGCCGGGGTTAAATACGTGAGCGCGGCGATAGAGACCGCGAGCCCCCGCCTGCGGGAAAAAATAAAGAAGAACGCGGACCTCGGAAAGCTGCGCGCCGCCGTGGAACTGCTGGTCAAAAAAAGGATATTCGTGAACGGGTTCGTCATGATGGGCTTCCCGGACGAAACGGTCGGGGAAATGCTCGTTACCGCCCGGTACCTGTGGTCGCTCCCGCTGCATTCCTATCTGCTGTTCTTCTGCCGGGCCTACGAGGGTTCGGAACTCGCCGGGTCCCTTCCCGACGCCAAAAAGGTCAGCCCGGAAAAAGACAGCGCCTGCTTCGTGCCGGACGCCTGCTGCTCGAGCCTGCCGGCCTGGCAGCTGCTGGCCGTGAAGCAGCTGACCAGCGTCGGGTTTTATTTTTTCAACCCGGCCCGGCTCTTCAGGATCTTCAGGGACCTTCCGTTCAGGGATCCAGGGCTGCTCTGGTTCCTTTTGAAGACGATGGCGGCCAAGTTCTTCAGCCCCGCCACCCGCTGAGCGCGGGGGGCCCGAATGGTATAATATATCCGTCGGGGTCGGGGAAATCCGGGACAAAATCGCAGGAGAAACATCATGGGCATCACCTTAGTTACGGGCGCGGCTGGTTTCATAGGCTCCCACCTGTGCGAGGCGCTGGTCAAAAGCGGCCGGAAAGTCCGCGGCCTGGTGGAGAAAAAAAGCCGCAATATAGAATTTGTGAAGAACCTGGGCGTGGAGCTGGTTTACGGCGACCTGCTGGATAAGGAAAGCCTTAAGCCGGCGCTGGAGGGCGTGGACACGGTCTTTCATCTCGCGGCGAACGTCAGGCCGCAGAAATGGGTCTATTCCAGGACCGGGCTCCTGAACGAGTTCAACAAGGTCAATTGCGAAGGAACGAAGAACCTGGCGGACCTGGCGAAAGGCCGGGTGAAGAATTTCGTGTTCTACAGCAGCATCGCCGCGGCGGGAGTCGGGCCGATGATGGACGAGGCGTCGAATACCATGCCAGGCACCGACTACGGCATGAGCAAGCGCAACGCCGAGGAATATCTGCTGGAACTTCATAAAAAAGAGGGCTTTCCGGTCAGGATGGTGCGCCCCGGGTCGGTCTACGGTCCCAGGAATTTCAACATGACCCCGCTGTACCAGTTCCTCAATATGAGTTTCTGCCCGACGATAGGCAAAGGCAACAATTCCCTCCCGTTCGTCTACGTCGAGAACCTTATCAAGGCGACCCTGCTGGTGGAAGAGAAAGGTAAGGCCGGGGAAAAATACTTCGCCGTCGAAGACCCCGTAACGATGAGGGACTTCGCCAACGGTTCCGCCGCCGCCCTGGGCCGGAAACTCACCGGCTTCTATCTGCCGAAAAGCTTCATGTTCGGCGGCCTCCTGGTCAAAGAAATAATAGAACACCTGCTGTTCATGCGGCTTTTCCCGCTGCGCATGGACGTCCGGCTTGAAAGCGTCGAGATCGCTTCCGGGAACTGGATCTGCAGCAACGCGAAACTGAAAAGCCTGGGCTACACGCCGGCGGTAGGGTTCGGAGAAAGCCTGGTCAAAACGGTCAAATGGTATAAAGACAACGGCCTGGTATAGTCTTATAGAGTCCTATGTATTTCGAAGCCTCCCTTAAAGACAGGGCCCTTAAATTCCTGAGGCTCGTTTCCAAAAGTTATGCGCGCCTGCCGCGCGATATCACCATCGAAGTTTCCACCAGATGCGGGCAGCAATGCCCCATGTGCTTCAGGGCGCCGCTCGGCGTCCGCGAAAGCGCGATGGACTACGGGCTTTTCTCGGACGTCGTCAGCGGCCTGAGGTCGGCTTTCGCCCCGCAACAGCCGGCCTATATAAATTTCGTGGGGCTCGGAGAACCTTTTCTGAACGGCTCGCTGGGCCGGATGCTCCGGCTGGTTAAAACTACTTTCCCAAAGACCGGGATCAACGTTTCCACCAGCCTGGCCGTGTTCGACCGCATTCTCTTCGAGAGCCTGGCCGCGGAGAACGTGATAAACCGTATAAGCGTTTCGGTGGATAGTCCGGCCGGGGGCGGATCGCTGCATCCCTTTTCCGGAGCGGTGGCCGAAAATCTGGATTTTCTCGGGGGACTCAAAGCCCGGTGCGATTTCAAGATCAGGCTTCAGGCGCTCATGAGCTCGAAAGAACGGGCGCTCGAAGTGGTGGAGCTCGCTAAACGCTCCGGCGCGGACGAAGTGCAGCTGATGCGCATAGACCTGCACGCCTTCAAAGGGAAGCCGCCGGTAGGCAGGCCGGCGCTTGAGGAGGAGCGGAGGATCGTCAGGGCCGCGGCGCGGCTGGGAAAAAAATACGGCATCAGGTGCAGGAACAACAATTCCTACGATATCTTCATGGACCTGGCCTCCGCTTTCGATAAGTACTGCCTGATAACCGACGACAGCGTATTTATAGACGTGGAAGGGAACGTGCTGCCCTGCTTTTACCTGCGCAACGTTTCTTTCGGCAATCTGGCCCGGACCCCGCTGTCCGGCATCCTGGGGAAAAAGCGCGGCATGTCGTTCTATGACGAACAGGCGCGGCTTTGCGCCGGCTGCGATATTTACAAGAGGCGTCACAGGCCATGAAAGTCCTTCTTATAAATCCTCCCCAGGACATGGCGCCGGCCCAGCGGGCGCTCGAGAACCTGATGCCGCCCCTTAACCTGATGTGCCTGGCTTCGTATCTGCAGAAAGCGGGCCACGAGGTGAAAATACTGGACCTCTACGCGGGCCCGCTCCCGAAAGAGGAAATTCTCCGGAGGATAAAGGATTTCAGGCCCTTTGCGGCCGGCTTCGCCACCTATCCGGGCGGTATCGACGAGGTTTACGCGCTTTCAAAAGAGATAAAGGCCCTGGATCCTTCCATTCATATCGTGCTGGGGGGACTTTACGCGAGCTACCTGCCCGAGGTCGCTCTTTCCCGGTGCCCGGCGGACGCGGTCGTTATGGGAGAAGGCGAGGCCGCTTTGACGGAACTTGTCGGCGCCCTGGCCAACGCCCATGACCTGTCCGGTATCCCCGGCCTCTGCTACATAAAAGACGGCCTCCCGGTCCGCACCGGGGTCAGGCCCATAGCCGACAGCCTTGACGCCCTGCCCTGGCCCGCATATGAGCTGATAGATTTCGACCTGTACCGCCTGCCTCCCACCCGCGCGGTGCGGCACGGCCGTGTTTCTTCTATTTTGTCGGCGAGGGGATGCAACTACGGCTGCAGCTTCTGCAGCCACCATTACGGCTACAACTGCCGGGTGCGGCTGAGGTCGCCCGAGGACGTGATAGCGGAGATGGCCCATGTCTCGGAAAAATACGGCGTTACCGAGTTCCGTTTCGAGGACTGCACTTTTACGGCCGACCCGGAGAGGGTAAAGAAGATCTGTTCGCTTATCATCGAAAGGGAACTGCCCGTGGTGTGGAACTGCGACGTGCGAGCCGATACGGCTTCCGACGAACTTTTCAAGGCGATGCGCGAGGCCGGCTGCCGGCGGGTGTTCCTCGGCGTGGAATCCGGCTCGCAAAAACTGCTGGGCGGACTCTCGGCCAACAAGGATATAAGGCTGGACCAGGTCAGGAACGCGGTAAAGCTGGCGAAGCGGCACGGCCTCAGGATGAACTGCTCTTTCGTGCTGGGGCTGCCGGGAGAGACCAGGGAGACCGCCGCTGAAACTTTTAAATTCGCGCTCGAGCTGGATCCGGATTACGCCATGTTCTCGGTGCTGGTGCCGGTGGTGGGGTCCAAGCTTTTCGATACCGCGGTAAAAGAGGGTAAGATAGACGTGCCCAACTACAGGGGCGCCCATTACCTTTCGGCCTACTCTAAAAATATCGGGATAGTGGAGATGTCGGAGCTGAAAGCGGATGAACTTGTGACGCTTATGAAGGCGTTCAATAAGAAATTTTACGCCAGGCCGCGCTATCTGCTGAAGCGGCTGCTGAACATCGAATCCCTGGCCGAAGTTAAATATCTGGCCTGGGGCTTCGCGCATATCTTCCGAGGGGGGAGGCGCGTGCCGGCGGGGCACAAATGAAAGTCCTGCTCGTAAATCCCCCGCATTCTTTTTCCAGCCAGAACCCGCTCGGCAGCGCCGGGCTTTCGCTGCCGCCGCTGGGACTCCTCTATATCGCGGGTTATTTGAGACGGGAAATGCCGGCCGCCCGGATCAAAGTCATTGACCGGCCCGGCAGGAAGCTGGGCGCGGAAGAATTCGGGGCCGAAGTGAAAGCGTTCGGTCCGGACCTGGCGGGCATAACCGTTTATACCGGGACGTTCACCAGCTCGATGAACGCCGCCGCCGCGATAAAGAAGAACTGTCCGGCTTGTTTCACCGCGGCCGGCGGTCCGCACGCTTCGGCCAGGCCGCTCGAGTGTCTTGAGAAGGGCGCCTTTGACGCGGTCATCCGGGGCGAAGGGGAGCGCCCGTTCGCCGAGCTGGCCGCGAAACTCGCGGAAGGGCTTTCGCCGGAAGGCATAGGCGGTCTCACCCTTAAGAACGCGCAAAGCGCGTCCGCCGCGAAATATCCCCCGCTGTCTCTCGACGCGCTGCCGCCGCCGGCCAGGGAGCTGGTGGACCTGGGACTGTACCGGCCCTCCGTTTTCGGCTACACCCGGCTTCCCGTGACCAGCATGCTGACGTCGCGCGGTTGTCCTTTCTCCTGCCGGTTCTGCTCCAAAAGCGTTTTTGGGAGCGAGTACAGGGCGCAGTCCCCGGGGAAGACCATGGAAGAGATCCGCCTCTTAACGGGGACTTATGGGATAAGGGAGATAACTTTTCAGGACGACACTTTTACTTTCGACAGGGCCAGGGTCCTCGAGCTGTGCGCTTTGCTCGCAGGCAGCGGCCTGGACCTGACCTGGTCCTGCATGACCAGGGTGGACCTGGTTGACGACGAACTGCTGAAAAAAATGAAAGAAAGCGGCTGCGTTTCCATAGCTTTCGGCATCGACGGGGCGGGCGACGAGGCCTGCGGCCTTCTGGGCAAAGGGTTCAAGACCGGGCGGGCGCGCGAAGCCGTGGCCTCGGCCAGGGCCGCCGGTATCCAGAGCCGCGGTTATTATGTTCTCGGCTATCCCGGGGAAACACCGGAAAGCATGCAAGCCGCGCTGAAAAATATCATGGAGATAGACACGGACCACATCTTCCTGACTTTCGCGCATCCGTTCTTCGACACGCCGCTCTACGCCGAGGCCAAAGAAAAAGGCCTGCTGCTGGCTTCCGACGAGGAGCTCCGCGACAGTTACGATAATACCCAGTCCCTGATCCAGGTCCCGGGCGTCTCCCGCGGCGCCATGCTCCGTTTTTACAAGCGCGCCTATCTCGAATATTATTTCCGCCCGTCCCGCTTGTTTAATAGAATAGCCTCCGTGCGGAGCGCGGGCGACCTCGCCGGACAACTCGGGGCTTTCGGCCGTTTTCTGAAGTGGTACTAAGAAAAGTCATGAAGATCCTGCTTATATCGCCGGGGCTGCGGAATATGGACGTTTACCAGGTCCGCGCGCGCGGCTGCATGCCGCCGCTGAACCTGATGTACATCGCCGCCTATCTCCGCAAGCACGGCCACGAGGTCGGGATCCTCGACCTCTACGCCGAAGAGCTGTCCGATGAAAAGCTGCTCGCCCGCGTGAAAGAGTTCGGTCCCGCCCTGGCGGGGCTGGCCTCGTATACCGCCAGTTTCGACATGACCGAGGCCTGCGCGGCCCTGATAAAAAATAATTTCCCCGGAGTGAGGACGGTCGCGGGCGGCATACACGCCAGCTACCTCCCGGCCGCGGCCCTGAAGAGCGGGAACCTGGACTATGTGGTGCTGGGGGAAGGCGAAGAGACTTTCCTGGAACTCGCCGGCCGCCTAGAGAATGGCGGGGACGTATCCGGAGTGGCCGGCCTCGCTTACAGCAAAGACGGCAAGACCGTGTTCACCGCGGCCAGACCCCTTATCCCGGACATCAACTCCCTGCCCTGGCCCGCGCACGACCTCGTGGACTTCGGCAGGTATTACCTCGGCATAACCCGGGCGGTCGCCGCGCTGCCGGCCGCCTCCGTGCTCACGATGCGCGGCTGCCCGTACCATTGCACTTTCTGCAGCCATCACTACGGTTACGGTCCCAAGCTGCGCAAACGCGCGCCGGCCGACGTGGTGGCGGAAATGAAAAGTCTGTACGACAAGTACGGCATAAGGGAATTCCAGTTCGAGGACCCGTCCTTCACCTGCGACCCCGCCCACGTAATGGAGATCTGCCGCCTGATAAAAGAGGCCGGGCTGAAAATTTATTGGAACTGCAATATCCGCGCCAACACTTCGAGTGACGGGCTTTTTAAAGAAATGAGCGCGGCGGGCTGCCGCAGGGCGCTGCTCGGCGTCGAATCCGGCTCGCAGGAAATGCTGGACAGGATGAAAAAAGGCGTCACCCTGCAGGGGATCCGGGACACCGTGGCTTTGGCCGTAAAGTACGAAATGCGCGTGAACGCCGCTTTCATACTGGGTACTCCGGGAGAGACCCTGGAGACCGCGCGCCGGACCTTCGAGTTCGCGAAGGAGCTGGACCTGGATTACGCCATGTTCTCTGTCTATATCCCCAGCGTCGGCGGCGAACTGTTCGAAACCCCGGCCGTGCAGGAGAAGCTGGACCCGGACCGCGTTTACGGGGCCGATTATATAACGGTGTATTCCGAAAGGGAGCCCATGGTGGAAATGAGCTCCGTGCCAGCCGCGAAGCTCCTGTCCCTGATGGAAGAGTATACGCGCGGCTTTTACTTCAGGCCCGGCTATATTTTCAAGCGGCTGCGCTGGCTGGTCTCCCCCGGCGAACTGAAAAGAGTGGTGTGGGGCGTCTCACTGATCCTGAGCCACCAGTTCAGAACGCTTTTTAAAACCGCGCGGCGCAAAGAGAAAAATGAGAATTCCTGGACATATTGAACGACTGCGCCTGCTCTACAGGATCTTCGTCAGGCCTTCCGGCCTGCGCATCCTGCCGCGGCTGGCAGGCTTCGCCTTTAAAAGGTACGCGCTGGGCAAACGCGTGCCGGTGACCGTGATGATAGCGCTCACTTACCGCTGCCAGTGCGGCTGCGTGCATTGCTCGGCCGACGGCCGCCCCAGGGACGGGCGCGAACTTTCCACCGGCGAGGTTAAAAAGATCATCGCGGGGGCCCGGGCCATGGGCTCGCCAAAGATAGGTTTTACCGGCGGAGAGCCGCTGCTCCGCGACGATCTGGCCGAACTGGTCGCTTTCGCTTCGGGCCTCGGACTCAGCGTTTCCATAGACACCAACGGCATTCTGCTTTCGGCGGCTAAGGCGGCCGCGCTCAAAAAAGCCGGTATCTCCAACGTGAACGTCAGTCTGGACTCAGCCGAGGCCAAAAGGCATGACCGCCTGCGGCGTTACGCCGGCTGTTTCGACGCCGCCGTCTCGGGGATAAAGAACTGCAGGGAGCTGGGCATCCCCTGCGTGGTCTCCACCTATGTGACGGATAAAGCCATTTCGGAAGGCCGGCTGGAGAAACTGATCGGCGCTGCCAGGGACGCCGGGGCTTCGGGGGTCCGCGTCCTTTTCCCCGTTTATGTCGGCAAGCTCGGCGGCAGGAGCCGGAGCCTTTTGTCCGCCAGGAACAAGGAACTGTTCTTCGGGAAGTACATGGACGGGTCCTTCGTCTATTCCGAAAGCCCGCTTTACGACTGCCTGACGGGCGCGATGCAGTGCACCAGCGCCAGGAAGATGAGCGTGTACGTCACGCCTTACGGCGACGTGAAAAAGTGCTACGTTTCCGGTTCCGCGCTGGGCAACAGCAGGAAGGAAGGTCTTGAAGAGATCCTGAAAAGGAGCGGTTACTTCGACCGCGGCCCGGCGGGCGCGGGTGAATGCGGGGCCTGCTGACGGCGGCTCACCGAGGCGGGTGTTTTTCCAGTTCGGGGTCCAGGCGCGAACCGTAGCGGCGCAGAAATTCCGGGTTGTTCATCGGGCAATCGTGGTGCTTCAGGCCGTCGTTGAACATGTCGGACCCCCACATCCTGTGCAGGATGGTCTCGAGCGGCTCTTTCCTTACGTTCCCGAAATTGACGGGCATATAACAGCAGGCCAGCACGTCCCCGTAGGGGGAAATATCGAATTTGTTGGTCAAAATGGAATTGCACCAGAACGGCACGTTCTTGTGCTGAAGGAACTCCGTCTCCCAGCAGACGTCGGGCGCCAGCAGGCCGCGCAGTTTTTCAAGCTCCGCCTCTGAAAGCCGCACGTCCTCGCGTTTGATCAGGCGTCCGCTCTGGACCGACGAAAGGAAGCGCACTCCGGCGCCTATCTCGCGCGCCAAAGCTATCATCCGCTCGAAATCCCCGCTGGCCAGGTTCTCCTTGGTGGCGTAAAGCCCCATGAAGCACGGCACACCGTTGCGCACGCAATGGCGCAGGCCGTCGAGGGCTTTTTTCCAGGAACCCTTAACGCCGCGGTTGGCGTCGTGCTCCTCTTCGCGCGGGCTGTCGAGACTGACCCGGATAAGGCCTATCCCCGCCTTCTTAAGTTTCAGCACCATTTCTTCCGTCAGCAGCAGGCCATTGGTGTCCACCGTGGCCATAAGGCCCCGCTCGCGCGCGCGGGCCACGTATTCGGGCAGACGGGGCGCCATCAGCGGCTCTCCGCCGAAGAAATGCACGCAGGCGCCGCCGAGACGGGCCAGGTCGTCGATGAACCTGAAGATCTCTTCCGGCGTGAATTCCTCTTCCTGCCGTTTACTGTAGAGGCCCGCGCCGCAGTGCTTGCAGCTGCACTGGCAGCGGTAGGTGAGCGAAAGCACGGCCGTCACGCCGTAAAGAGGGACGAAGCGCCTTATAACTGGAATAATGCTGCGGAAATAGAAAGCCGTGGACGCGATGAACCACTTACGTCCGTAAAAGCGCCGCGTCAGCGGGCGAAGCCTGAAAGTGAGCTTATTGAAAAACCCGGATGCCATAAAATCAATATTATCATATTACCAGCGGCGGTTTGCCGGGGACCCAACATTCGGGGGCGGGGCGGGCCGCGCTATGCTAAAATTATAAATAGCAATGAAGATCGTTTTCGTGCGGGCCGCTACCGAGAGTCTGGGCGTGGAATATCTTTCCTCCGCCCTGAAGGCGCGCGGCCACGAAACCGCGCTGGTCTACGAACCGCTCCTTTTCAACTCTTTCCGCCTGAGCCTGCCTTTTCTAGAACCGGACAGCGCCAGGCGCGCCGCCAGACGGGCCGTGGCGCTGAAGCCCGGGCTTATCGGATTTTCCGCCGACTCGGATCATTTCCAGTGGTCGCTTGAAGCGGCCCGCGAGGTCAAGCGCCTCAGCGGCGTGCCGGTCATTTTCGGCGGGGTCCACCCGAGCACCGCGCCGGAGGCGGCTCTGAGCCGGCCGGAAATAGACCTGCTTTGCGTGGCCGACGGGGAGAAGGCGATAGCCGAATTAGCCGACCGTCTCGGGCGCGGGCAGCCCGCGGAAGGCATAGACAATATCTGGAGCAAAAAGAACGGCGCCATAGTTAAGACCGCGGTCCATCTGGAAGCGGACCTGGACGCGCTGCCTTTCCCGGATAAAGACCTCTTTTACCGCGAGTACCCGGGTTTCGTCGGCGACACTTATTCCATAGTGACCGGCCGCGGCTGTCCGAACGCCTGTACTTACTGTCATAACAGTTCCATGCGCCGCGTGCTGTCCCGGCTGGGCTGCCGCGACCAATTCCTCCGGCGCAGGAGCGTAGGGAACGTCATAGAGGAACTGAAGGCCGCCCGTAAACGATGGAACTTCGGGCGGGTATCCTTTTGCGACGATCTTTTTATCTCCGATAAGGCCTGGCTGAAGGAATTCGCGGCGGCCTATCAGGCCGGGATAGGGCTGCCGTTCTTCTGCAATATCCATCCGGCCGACGCCGACGCTCATGCCGTTTTCATGCTCAAAGCCGCCGGGTGCACAGCGGTAAATATGGGCATCCAGACGGTGAACGGCGCTATGCGCCGCGAGTGCCTTGGCCGCTCCGAGAGCACGGAATCCGCCGTGGACGCGCTGCGGCTCCTGGATAAAGCGGGTATCTTCGCCTATACCAATTTTATTTTCGGCCTGCCCGGGCAGGACGCCGCAGAGCTTAAGGCCGTGGCGGCTTTCGCGGCGGCCAACCCGGCCGGCTTCCACGACGTGAACTGGCTAAGGTATTATCCCGGCACGGCCATGCTCGAGAACGCGCGAAAAAAAGGCCTTATCCCGGAAGAAGGCGCCGCCGCGGTGGAGGAGGGGGCTTTCACGGTGCCGTACGCTCACGGCGGTCACAGTTATACTCCGGAGCGGGCCAAGATGAGGAATATGGTGTTCCTGGCCTCGCTCCTGCCGCGTTTTGCCGCGGAAATGATCCTGGAAAAAGACCTATGGCGCCTGCTTCCCTCTTTCAGCCTGCGCCTTCCTGCCATAGCCGCGCGGGCGCTGCTGGCAAAGCTGGACGGCAATCCCAATCCTTATCCGAATTCTTCACTTTGGGGCAGCCTGCGTTATTTCCTGCATTATCTCGGTTCCGTATATGTGAGGCGCATTGTCGCGCGCCGGATAGAGCCGGCTTTTAAGCGGGCAGCCGTGTATTTTAAGGGCGCGTTTTTTCTGGCGGGCCTCCTTGACCTGAAACGGGCCGCCAGGTATTTGCGTTATTCTTTCAGAAGGAGGGTGCTGGGCGAGAGGATCCCCGGAATGGCGGTTTTTGCCGCCACCTTCGGCTGTCAGTGCTCCTGCGGAGCCTGCTCGTCCGGGACGTTTAAAGCCCTTTACGGGGCAAGGACGCTGGACCGGGGAGCGGCGCTGGCCAGGCTGAAAGAACTGGCCGCGCTGGGCGTACCCAGGATACATTTTACCGGCGGAGAATGCACGTTCATTCCTTTCCTTGAGGAGTTGGTCTCTTTTTGCGCCGGGGAAGGTATGACCGTTTTTGTGGAAACCAACGGTTTTGGCGTTACGGGAGAAAGGGTCGGCGCGCTGAGATCGGCCGGGCTGGCCTGCCTTAACGTCAGCATGGATTCCCCGGATCCTGAACTTCACGACGCGATAAGAAAAGCGCCCGGCTGTCACGCGGCCGCGGTCAACGCCCTGAAATTATGCGGCGAGCGCGGGCAAAAGTGCATGGCCTCCTGCTACGCCACCCGGGAAAGCGCGGCTGACGGCTCGCTTGAAGAACTGCTGAAAGCCTCTTTGGCCGCCGGTGCGGGGGCCGTGAGGGTCCTGCCGCCGGTGCCCTCCGGAGGCTGGGCCGACAAATTCGAAGCTTTAACGCTGGACTATTCCGACAGAGAGGCGGTCCTTGAGGCGGCTTACCGGGCACCGGGGCCGGTTCTAGACCGGACGGAACTGATAAACTGCGAATTGAACTCGGCTTACAAGATAATGGTCCTGCCGGACGGCGGGCTGGCTCCATGCGAGCATCTCCCTTATGTTTTCAAGAATTCGGAAAATTTGAAAGTAAAAGCGGCGCTGGACCTGATGGCCTCCTATCCGCTGTTCAGCGAGAAGGCCGAATGCTGGCCCAGGAGCGCGGCCTGGCGCAAGGCGCATCCGGAAGCCGCAAAAGGCGAAATAATTTACCTGGAACTGAAGGAAAGCCGGTAGCAGGCGGCGGGCCTCTGTTTACGGAAATTGCTTGACCGAACAAATGAATTTAAGAGAAACCATAATACTCAAAACAGGCGGATTGCTGACGGACGGCTTCGCCGAGACGGCCGGGGCTTTCGGCGCCGGCGGAACGGCGCCGCTGGAGAAACTGAACGCCCTGTTAGTCCACGCGCGCCGGCACCTGGGGAACTATGACGCCGCCTGCGCCGCCGCCGGTATAGGACCCCGCGGACTCGACTCTATAGAGGATGTGGTTAAACTCCCGCGCATGGACCGCGCGGACCTGGCCGGCAAGGCGAACCGTCTCAAAGACAGGGCCGTATTGGCCCGTCTGGAAAGCGGCGGTACCGGGCGGACCGGGAAAGTGGAAACGGCTTTGGACCTGGAAGGCGTGGTCAACAGATACGCGACGCTTTTGTCCGTCCTGAAGGCGGCCGGCTGGCGAATGGGCGATAAGACCGCGGCCTTCCACCCGGTGGAATACGGGTATTTTAACAATCTTGGCGCGATGCTGAAAAACCGGGCTTTTTTAAAAATAGTTTTTGAGTTTTTCCAGCAATATGTGCTTTACAGGCTTATCCATAACAGGAAGAACGTTTACTACGACGGCTCCGTATTCCGGGATAAGGCCGCGGCGGGCCGTCTGCTGGAAAAAGCGCTTGCCGCGGACCCGGTCCTGATAATAACCAGGCCCGACGTCCTGATGTCCGTGGTAAAAAGCATGCGGGGCCGCCCCGTTCCGGTATTTAAGCGGCTTAAGGCGGTCCTTACCGTAGGCACGCCGCTGGCCGAAACCGTGCGCAAAGAGACAAAAGAAAAATTAGGCGCTGAAGTCTTCAATATGTACGCTTCGACGGAACTCGGCTACGCGGCCCTCGGCTGCTCCCATTCGGAAGGCTGGCTGCACGTCAACGCGGCGGGGTATATAGTGGAGACGGATGAGAGCGGGGAAGTGATAGTCACCGATCTCAACAACCGCCTTATGCCGATGCTCCGCTACGGCACCGGCGATATAGGCGAGCTCGCGCCCGGCTCCTGCGTCTGCGGCCGGCACGGCCTGATGCTGAGACTGCGCGGCAGGAAGGATAAATTCATCGTGAACGCGGACGGCGGGAAGCTTTATGAAGCGGATGTTATAGACAGGACTTTCCAGGCCGACCTTCCGTTCTTCCAGGTACTCGCGGGCAAAGACGGGAAAAAGGAAATTCTTTTTTTATCCGGAGAAGCCCGCGGCGGAGAGGCGGCGGCCTCGGACCTCGCGGGCAGGCTGGGCCTGGAAAAAGGCTCGTACTATTTACGCCGTCCCTCCGGATTCAAAATGCCGTCTTCCGGCAAATTCTGTTTTTTACCCTAAATTCAACTTTATTTGCCGGCGTGCCGGCGGATGACAGGGCCTATTATTTTCAGCAGGCGCAGCGGGCTGCGGCGCAGTATAAGGCGCGGGAGGGCGAAGCGGGCTTCTTCCGGATCCAGTTCCAGTCCGGCCCCGGCCCGGTACTTCCTGAAATAATATTTTATCGGGACTTCCTTCCCGCCCCATTTTTGCTTATGCTCATGCACTCCGGAGCCGGGCCGGGTCCGCATGAGATCATAGGCCCCGAATTTCCCGGCGCTGGCGGAGCGTATGGTTTCGTCGAAAAGCCTTATTTTGGGGAAGATGGCGGCGTATTCCGGCAGGCCGGCGTTTATGTCCGCGAAGCGGACGCCGTTGTGCTCCAGGGTGAACAGCATGGCCGCCGGCCTCCCGGCTACCCGCGCGATGAACAGTTTCCCAAGGCCTTCCCTTAAAAGATGTTCGAAATAGGCGGCCGGCATGGGCGGAGAGCCGAACTCGCGCATCTGCCCGACGTAAATATCGTAAACGGAGGAAACTTGCGCCGGGTCCGCGGTTTCGGTCACCGTTACATATTTGTCCGCTTTGCGCAGGTTCTTGATAAGGTTTATATGAAAGCGCCAGCGCAGGTTCTCGTAAGGTTCCGACGTGTCCAGAATAAAACGGCGGTAAGGAGAGGCCTGGGTAAAGCGTTCGTCGCTCTCGCCGTCCGGAAAAAGGATGTCCGCGCCCCGCAGTTCCGCGTAGGCGGCCCCGGTTTCCGCGGCGTCTTTATCCAGGATCCCGGCGACGGCGTTCCTGACATCCTTAAGGCCGGCCGCGTCCGGCGCGGAGCCGGGATTGAACCAGACGGCCCCTTCATCCGAAAACGGCATGGACACCAGCCTGGTCCCGAATATGGAGGAGCGCACCACGGCGTAGCTGAAACCTCCTATCCGGTCGGAATCCTTTTCAATGGAAAAAGATCTGACCTTATACCCGAAAATTCCGGCGCAGAGAGCGAGCCATGCCGGGGTGCAGCAGTAGGGGGCCGGGGTCTCCTTTTCGGAGCCGACGCGTATTTCTTCAGGAACAAGCCGGATCATATCAGGCCGCTCCTTTTGAAAGCTTCGCGCGTCTCCGGCGGTTTCCAGCCCAGCGCCCTGAGTTCGGAAGTGTCGTGGGACCAGTCGGAACAGGCTTCTTTAAAATAGGAATAGTCCGCCAGGAAATTGAGTCGCGGCATAGAGAGGCCAAGCGCTCCTAAAGCCAGGTCCGCCAGTTTTACCGCGCCGCCGCAGAGTCCCCGCGGCACACTGAGATATACGGGTTTTACCCCGGAGCATTCCGCCAGCATGGCCAGCAGGTCATTAACTTTTATAGAACCCTCGCTTATATTCAGGACGGAGCCCCCGGCGCTTGCGCGCGCCGCAAGAAGCGCCGCGTCCAGCAGGCTTTCCAGCCAGCAAACCGAAAGTTTACAGCCGCCGTTCCCGGGCAAGGCGATAAAACCCCGTTTTACCAGACCGACAAGGGACTCCCATCTTTCCGCGCCGGGGCCGTAGATCATGGCCGGGCGCAGTATGAGGAAATCCAGTCCGGTTTCCGCGGCGGCTTTCCTTAATAATATTTCGCCGGCCAGTTTGGAACGTCCGTATAAGGTAAGGGGCCCGGGTTCGGCTTCGCCGTCCAGGTCGTCGCCGGGCCCGAGCGCCGCGATCGTGCTGAAATAAATGAACCGCTTTACTCCGGCGGCGGCGGAAGCCCGGGCCAGGTTTTCGGTGCCCAGCGCGTTTATGGCGTAAAATCTTTCGGCCAGCTTTTTCCGGCAGGCGAAGGTGGTTTTGGGTCTTACCAAAGCGCCCAAATGCCAGACGGTCGTGACGCCGGCCGCGGCGCGCTCAAGCGCCCGGCGGTCCAGCAGGTCTCCGCGTACTATATCGCAACCCATTTCTTCCAGGGCGGAGGTGTTGCTCCCGCCCCTGGCCAGGCAGCGGACTTTCAGGCCGGCATTGATCAGGCGGCCCGCGAGTCCGCGCCCGATGAAGCCTGTTGCCCCCGTTATCAGTACGGTTTCAGCCATAGTTTAAACCTGAGGGATATGAAATGCCTGTACCGGCGGACGAACTGCGCGGTGTTGAAATCATAGAGCGGGCGCCTGAGCAGCCGGAGAAGAACGCGCAGAAAAATATTTCCCGGCAACAGGCGGGCAAGCAGTTTTCCGCCGGCAAAGTGTTTTCTGAAAACTTTGGGGATGAAAGGCAGAATTATCAGGGTTTTGAAAAAAGTCCGCAGTTCCCGCCCGGAAGGTCCCGGCCTGTCGATTATGCCGGAAGGTCCCGCGCCATTCTCTATTGCGGAGAGCTCCGCTCCGGTTAAAAGGCCGTCCTTTAAAGCGCCGCCGGTCAATTCCGTGCCGGGATAGTATTTTAAATAAAAAACCTCGTTCTGGTCCGGGGTATTCTCCGCAAAGAAATCCGCCAGGTTACGGAGATCGCCGGAAGTGTCGCCCGGCAGGCCCAGAATGGAATCGCAGACGGTGTAGATGCCCTCTTTTTTCAGCAGGGCTATCGCTTCGGCTATCTTCTTGTTGGAAGAGGGGCGCTTAAGCGTTTCCAGCCGTCTTTTGCCGTCGAAGGTCTGCACGCCCAACTGGACCTTGAAGCAGCCGGCTTGTTTAAGCAGTTTCGCGCTTGCGGCGTCCAGGAGGTCGGGGTAAATATAACAGGAGAACGGCAGGGCGGCCTCTTGCGCGTAGCGTTCCAGAAAAGTTTTCAGCCAGGCCGGGTCCCAGTTGAAGACCTCGTCGGTAAAGTGAACGAATGTCGGGGACCATCTTTTTTTCGCAAGGGCCAGTTCGGCCAGCACATGGTCCGGGCTTCTTTTCCTGGCGTAGGCGGACCCTCCGTAAAGGCGGGCGTAGACGTTGTTGGCGCAGTAAGCGCAGGAAAAAGGGCAGCCCCTGGAGGCGGAGATGAGGTAGCCTCCCGAGTAGAAAGGGTAGCGGCTATAAAATATGTCCTTGTCGGCGAACTCGAGCGCGTCCGGGGAGACGGCCGGTGCAATTCCGCCTTTTATGATCTTCCCGTCGATCTTGGACCAGATATTATCTATCGGCCCCGCGTATTTCCCGGATAAGGCCCGGGCCAAAGCGGGCAGGGCGTGGTCGCCCTCTCCGACGCAGATGTGGTCGACGCAGTCCTCGGCGATGACATGTTCCGGGACGCTGGTGGGGTGTATGCCGCCGAATACTACGGGGACGCCCAATTCTTTTTTAACCGTTCCGGCCCAATCCAGCGACCAGCGGTAAGTGTCGGTGAAGACCGAGAAACAGACCAGGTCGGGTTTGTCCGCCTTCAGGTCTTTGAGGACTTCTTTTTTAAGGTCGAAAACACGGCTGAGCAGGGGGGACTTCCAGAAACCGGCTTCGGCGAAGAGGGAGGGGTCTATGACAAGACTGGTTTCGTGGCCGGCTTTTTTCAGGGCGGCCGAGAGCTGTTCTATACCCAGGCTTTCGTAGCCGTTATGGAGAAAAGAAACTCTCATCCAAGTTTCCCGGCCGCCGAGGCCGCGGCCCTGTCGGCGTCCAGGAGGCATTCTTCCATGTCGTAATAGGAATGGGCTCCGCTTCTGCCGCAAAGTTCCAGGTTGGTATAGCGGGCCAGGACTTTTTTTACGGCGTTAAGCGGTTTCTCATAGCCAAGATAAAGGAGCGGATAGGCGAAAGGCAGCCTTTCCACTTTAAAGTCCGCGAGTTCGGAGCCTTCGAAGATCTTTATGGCGGACAGGGCTTTGAAGGTTTCAGCCGCTATCTCCGCGTCCGGCTTGCGCCAGGTCTCGTCGCCCTCCTGGCAGAATATCTCCAAAGTGACCGGGAAGAAGCCTTCGGGGGCGAGGCCGCGGCTCCAGTTGACCAGTTCGGAGGCCCTGGCGAACGAAACGTCCGGATCCTGGAAATATACCCAGTGGTCTTTCAGCGGCGCGCGTTCCCTGAGAGCCAGGAAAACCACTATCAGGGAGCGGTAGCGCAGGTCCCGCGCCGCCCCGGCCAGTTCGGGATCGTCCGGTATCAGCGCCGAAAATCCCTTTAAAGGTATGGTCGAGATGAGCCGCTTGAATTTTACGGTATCGCGCCGGCCGTTCTTCTCGAACTTAAGCGAGGTCAGGATCCTCCCTTCGGCCGTAAATCCGACGGGGACGGCCCCGGTGATGATCTCTTCCTCATCCCGGAGTTTTTTTCTCAGGGCCGCCGACAGGCTGCCTATACCGTCCTCCGGGTAGAGAAAATATCCCGCGTTCTCTTTGGCGCCGGAACTGGGCAAGAACATGTCGAAGAAAAGTTTTTTGATGTCCAGGTTGCCTATGCGTCTCTCGGCCCAGATGGAGGAGATCTCTTCGGTGGGCAGGCCCCAGGCCTTGAAAGAATAATCTTTGAAATAGGCGTCGTGTATGCGGGACCCGAAATTCCGGTCCAGCCACTCTTTGAGCGAAGCCGGCGCTTCTCCCGTTTTCCCGGCGTTCCGCTTTTTAAAGCCCAGGGTCTGGAGGGCGTACAGGGCGCCGTTCAGGAGCGTGGGGGGATATTGGAGGAACCTGCCCCGGGTGTAGATGCTGCTCTTTCTCTTGTGGGAAAGGGTTTTTCCGGGCCCCAGCAGTTTTTCCACGCGCGCCCGCACTTCCGCGTCCTTGAAATAAAGCCGGTGCCCGCCCAGGTCGAACTTAAAGCCCTTGTAGGAGACAGTCGCGGCCAGGCCGCCCTCTTTTTCCTCTTTTTCCAGGACAAAGACCTTTTTGCCGCCGGCTTTAAGCCGGTCAGCCGCCGCCAAACCGCTTAGGCCGGCGCCGAGAACGAGGATATCCGTATTTATTTCCATTTGTGTATCCTTATTCTACATAAATTTACCCGGTCGGGGATAACCATCCCATCAATGAGAATTAATGCTAAAATTCGCTTATGCCCGACATCCCGGTCCGGAATAAATGCGGCAACCGCCGGCTTGAAGCCCATATCATGAAGCTTATCCCCTGTATCGCGGCCCTGTTCTTGTTCGCGGCTCTGCCGTGGTCCGCTATGGCCCAAAGCGCCGCGCAGGCGTCGGTCCTGTGCGCGGACCTTCAGAAGCCGTTCTTTCTGGTTTCGTGCGGGAAAGACGGTAAATGCGGCGCCGTGCCGCAGCGGCGGGAGAGTTCCGCCCAGGAATTCTCCGTCCCCAAGCCGGCCGGCGTCAAAAGAATATTCGTGGCGGGTGAATCGGTAGCGCAGCTTCTTCACACGGCGGCGGCCCTGAACCTGAACGTTTCCGTCCCGGAGGTGGTCAATTGCGGCATGGGCGGCTACGAAAGTTCCAGAATAGAGGACGTGTTCCGGGAGATATTGAAATATGAGCCGGACCTGGTGGTGGTGCTTGGCGGGAATAACGAAGGGGGCAGTTTCCGCTGCCCCGGTTTCGCGGCCGAACTGCGGGAACGCTATGCACGCCTGCTGGAAAGGTTTTACGGCCTCCGGAACGACAGCCGCCTGGCCCGCATAAAAGCGACCCTGAAGATACAGGAGTCCCGCCTGGACTCGATGGCGGCTTTGGCCCGGAAGAAAAAGGTGCCTCTTATCCTCTGTACTTTGCCGGCCAATCTCGCTATGCCGCCCTCGGGCTACCTGCCTTTGGCGACCAGGCCTTTCGCGGCCGCTATGCGGCTGTATGAAAAGGGGGAATTCGAAAAAGCCGCGAAAAAGTTCAAGCTGGCGCTGCAGGCGAACCGCTACGATCTTTTTTCCAGGTTTTACCTGGGCAAAACGCTGGAAGCGCTTAAGCGGTTCCCGCTCGCGCGGGAAAGCTACCTCGGGGTGCTGGAACTGGATTTCACGCAGAACCGGACTTCGGCGAGCAGGAATTACATGATACGGCGGGTGGCCGCGCGTCACGGCGCGGGTGTTTGCGACCTGGAAAGCGCTTTTGCGGCGCTTTCCGGGAACGGCATCCCCGACTTCAACCAGTTTACCGACGCTATGCACTGGTGGCCGTCTTATAACGGCCTCGCCTGGTACGAGATATTCAGGACCGCGCGCGGCATGGGGCTTCAGGTCTTCAAGGACCCGCTTCCATACCAGCCCGCCGGCCGCTTTTTAGCCGAGGATGACCTGAAAAAGTCCTTTTCCTACGCGCTGGCCTACCTGGATAATTCCGGCCTGAGCCCCGACGAGGTCAAGAGCGGCGCGCTCTGCGAAAAAACCATCGCCGAAATAGAATTCATGGAAAGCAGGCGCCCGGGCCTGCCCGGGTCGGTCGCCCGCTCCGAAAAGTCCTTCAGCGGTTTTTTTATAAATAACTTCTGGTCCGCCGATACGGCGGCGCGGCTGGAAACGCTGCGGCCGGTTTTCATAGCGCATTTGGCCGAGCTGGAAAGGCGCAGAGGGAATTTTAAAAAGGCGCTGTCGCTCCTTGAGTCGGCCGCCAGGCGGCCAAAACCGTATTATAAACTGATAAAAGCGCGGGCGCTCCTGGGGCTTGGCCGGGAAAAAGAAGGAAAAAAAGAGCTTGAGGAGCTTTTCCCGGTTCCGGTACTGGGGGAGGCCGCCCTGGCGGTAGCGCAGGCTTACGGCCTCAGCGTGCCCGGGCCGGTCCTGCTTTCAGGGGAGCCTGTTTCGGAGAAAGCCAGGGCCGCTTCAAAGAAACTGGCCGACGCCGCGGTGGAAAAGATCCGCTCCGGCGACCTGCCGGCGGCGGAGCTGATGCTGGACGGGGCTCTAAAGCTTAATCCGGCCAATGCCGAAGTTTTTTTAAGCCTCTGCTCTCTGGCTTTCTCAAAAGGCGAATTTCAGAAAGCTCTGGACGCCTGCGGCGCGGTCGGCCAGGCCGCGGCCCTGGACCATCATCCCGCCCGGGCTATGATGGAGGCCGACTCGCTTTACATCAAAGCGCTGGTCCTCCTGAAAGCGGGAAAGCCCCGCGAAGCCGAAAGATCTTTCAAGCTGGCCATAGCGGCCGCCCCGAAGGACTGGGAGAACCTCTCCCGCGCCAGGGCCGAACTCGATAAATTAAAAGGAGTCTGACCCGTGCGCCGGATGACGGCGCCTGAATAGTATTGTATTATTATCCTTATATATCGTGAAAAAGACGCTTTTGCTGAAGAACATCCTTATTTTGGCGGCGCTGGTGTCCGCCTGCGCCTGCTCTCCGAACTATTCCTCCCTGAGGCTCGGTAAGGACACCTATGCCGACTTTGCCGCGCTCAAGGCGGCGAACAAGGAAGGACTGGATTATTCGATAGAGTCGTATGACCGGGGCTCCCAGGTGACGGTCTTCGCCATCCATGGGGGCGACATTGAGACCGGCACGGCCAGGGTGGCGAGGCGGATAGCCGGTTCGGATCTGAACCTTTATGTTTTCCAGGCCTGGACCGGGCCGGGAAAGAGCAGGCTGCATGTGACCGCCGCGCATTTCGACGAACCCTCGGCCGTTCTGCTGGCCACTTCCAGCGTGGTCGCCCTTTCGGTACACGGCCAGATGGATAAGGGCGACTGGGTCTGCATAGGCGGACGCAATATGGAACTGGGGAAGGCGGTTTCGGATAAGTTGCTCCTGGCCGGTTTTGCCACCGAGATCCCCTGCGCGCGGCTTGCCGGCACCGCCGAGAAAAATATCGTGAACCGGGCCGCGAAGACCGGCGTCCAGCTTGAAATAACCCTGCGCCTGCTGGCAAGGCTTGAAAAGTCCCCGGAAGATCTGTCAAAATTCAGCTTCGCCGTCCGGTCGGCAATTTTGGAATATTTGCAACAAGGAGCTTCAAGATGAAAAAAATAAGGATCTTCGCTTTCGGCGGTAACGAGGTTTCGCCAGTGGGGCTGAAGGATCCCAAGACCGGCAAGAGCATCAACCCCGACATCGCCATGCAGTGGCAGAAGACGGCTGAGACCGCCAAGCTCGTGGCCGACATTTTTGAGAAACACCCGGAAGACCTCTATGTCATGACGCACGGCAACGGCCCGCAGGTGGGCAACGTGCTCATGCGCGCGGAACTGTGCCGCGATTCTCTGCCGCCGCTCCCGCTGGACGTCTGTGTGGCCGACACCCAGGGCGCCATGGCTTATATGATAGCCCAGCTCAACAACGAACTTAATATACGGGGCATCGATAATATCGTATCGGGCATAGTCACGCAGGTGGTTGTGGACAAGGACGACCCCGACTTCAAGAGCCCGTCCAAGTATATCGGGCCTTCCTACTCCAGGGAGGAAGCCGGCGACCGCACTAAAAACAACGGCTGGGTCATGAAGCTCTACAAGAAAGACGAGAAAGGCGCCGAGATCTGGCGCCGCGTGGTGCCCTCGCCGGTCCCCTCCGATATCGTAGAGATAGACGCCATAGAGGCGATGCTCGCCAAAGGCATAGTGCCGGTGACCGTGGGCGGCGGCGGCATCCCGGTGCGCGAAGTGGCGCCCGCGGTCGAGGGCGGCAAAGAAGTTTATACCTGCAATTACGGCGTGAAGTTCTCCAGAACCCACAAAGCCGGCGCGAAGCCGCTGAAAATGTATACCGGCGTGGAAGCGGTCATCGACAAGGACCTGGCTTCCGCGCTGCTGGGGAATATGCTTTTAAAAAGAGCGAAGGCGCGCGGCGAGGACGTGGAGGTCAGTCTGACCATTTTCACGGGCGAGGACGGCGCGAAGCTGAACTACCAGAAGCCGGACCAGGTGGACCTGCGCAAGCTGACGCTTAAGGAGCTGGAAGAGATCTATAACCGCAAGCCCTGCCCTTTCCCGGCCGGCAGCATGGGGCCCAAGGTCAAGGCCGTGATAGAATTCCTCAAGGGCGGCGGCAATATCGCCTTCATCACCAAGACGGACCTGTTCGACGAGACCCTGAAGGGGCGTGCCGGTACGACGGTGGTGCGCGGTTAAAAGGTGGAGGACAATAACGGCAGTCGCTATGAAAAAAATAAAAACTTTACAGTGCATCAATTGCGGCCGCGACCACAAATTCGCGGAAGTTAAGTACACCTGCGCTTCCTGCGGCGGGAACCTCCAGGTCATCTACGATTACGCCCTGATAAAAAAGCGCCTCAACTACGACGTGCTGAAGGACAACCACGACAGGACCCTCTGGCGCTACATGGACATTCTGCCGCTGGCCGGGTTCAAGATGATCCCGCCGGTGCAGGTGGGCTGGACGCCGCTGTACAAAGCCGAAAGGCTGGGTTCCTACGCCGGCGTACCGAATTTATGGATAAAGGACGACGGCCGCAATCCCAGCGCCTCTTTTAAGGACCGGGCCAGCGCCGTGGTCATAGCCAGGGCGCGGGAAATGAAGGAAAAAGTCATCACCTGCGCTTCCACCGGCAACGCGGCCTCCTCTCTGGCCTGCCTGACGGGCAGCCTGGACCTGAAGACCGTAATCTTTGTGCCGGAAACCGCTCCGGCCCCCAAAGTCGCCCAGCTCCTGGTGTTCGGCGCCGCGGTGATCATGGTCACCGGCACTTATGACGACGCTTTCGACCTCTGTCTCAAGGCCGCCGCGGAATACGGCTGGTACAACCGCAGCACCGGGGTTAATCCCTTTACCCGCGAGGGCAAGAAAACCTGCGCCTTCGAGATCTGCGAACAGATGAAGTGGGAAACCCCGGATAAGGTGTTCGTTTCCGTGGGGGACGGCAACATCATAAGCGGCATGTGGAAGGGCTTCGTGGAGTTCCACCGGCTGGGCATAATTGAGAAGCTGCCGCAGATGATAGCCGTGCAGGCCGAGAATTCGGACGCGGTAAAACGCGCCTTCGAGTCGCCGACCGGGGAGATCCTGCCCGTTTCCGGTCAGACCGTGGCGGACAGCATCTCGGTCAGCCTGCCGCGCGACGGGATGGCTGCCGTCATGGCGATCCGCGACTCCCAGGGCTTCGCCGTTTCCGTCACCGACGCCGAGATCCTGGCGGCCATACCCGAGGTCGCCCAGGGTTCCAATGTGTTCGCCGAGCCGGCGGCCGCCGCCACTTACGCCGGCCTTAAAAAAGCCGTCAAAGAGGGCAAGGTCAAGGACACCGAATCCGTGGTGCTCCTGATCAGCGGCAACGGCCTGAAGGATGTGGCCAGCGCCATGAAATCGGCCGGAAAGCCTTTCGTGATAAAGCCAGAGATCGGCGAGCTCCGGAAACTGGTTTCGGATAATAAGCTCGGATAAGACACTTAAAAAATAAAACCCCCGCTTTATAAAAAGCGGGGGTTTTTTATTTACGCGGATATTATTAAAGCGGCAGTACGAGAGTGAAGGCCGAACCTTTCTGCAATTGGGATTTGGCGTAGACCTTTCCGCCGTGGATCTCGGCGGTCCTTTTTACGAGAGCGAGCCCGAGCCCCCAGCCTTCCACCTGGCCGGTGAACGAAGCTTCCACCTGGTAGAATTTGTTGAAGATGTTGGCGATCTCTTCGCCCGGTATGCCGGGACCGTTGTCTCCCACCGAGATCAGGGCGTGGCCGTCCTTGGCCTGGGCCGAAAGGATGATCAGCTTGTCCTTGCCGGGGTTGAACTTGACCGCGTTGTCCACGAGCGCTTTCAGGGCGGTCCTCACCAGGGCCTTGTCGGCTTTCACTCTTACCTCTTCGGGCACGACCACTTTGAAGGTCAGGCCCGGAGTGTTCCTGAAACGGGCCTTCATCATTTCAACGGTGTCGTCGAATACTTCCGCGATAAGGAGTTCGGTCTTTTTAAGGTCCGCTTCCTGCATGCTGTCTATGGTGACGAAGTCCAGCATGCTTTCTACCAGCCCGGTCAGTTTGGCGCCCTGGCTCATTATGGTGGCGGCGGACTTTTTTACGACTTCGGGGAGGTTCTTGGAAGAGGCCTCTTCGTTAAGGATCTGCGCGAAACCGTTTATGGAGGCGAGCGGGGTCTTGAATTTGTGCGAGATCAGGGACAGGAAATTCCTGGCCATGCACTCTTCCAGCCGCTGGGCCGTCACGTCCGACAGGATCCAGAGCCAGCCCTCCGCGATGGGGGCGCCCTCCTTGTCTTCCTTGAAAAGCTTCATGGCGGAGCCGTCCAGGTAGAACTTCTTGGGCTTCTCGCGCATGACCTCAAAATGGACCACGGGATCGTCCGACTTGACGATCTGGTCGAACGGCGGTTTTACGGAAAAATTATCCAGGGCCTGGCTGATGTTGGTGAACTGGTATTTCTCGTATTCGAGGTAAAGCTTGGCGGCATGGTTGAGCAGGAGGATCTCCCCTTCCGGGGTGGTGAGCACCGCGCCCTCGTTGACGCGCTTGAAAACTATCTCCATCTTCCGCTTCTCTTCTTTTACGGAGGAGAACAGCCTGGAATTCTCTATGGCGATGGCGGCCTGGGAGGCGAAGGCCTCGAAATTGTTCTTGTCCCCTTCCACGAACTCGCCGCTCGTTTTATTGATGGCCTGCACCACTCCTATCACTTTACCCTTGATGATCATCGGGCAGGTCAGGAGCGACTGGGTCACGAACCCGCTCTTGTCGTCCACCTTGTGGGCGTGGCGCGGGTCGTTGGCCACGTCGTTGATGATAATGGACCGGCCTTCCTTCGCGCAGGTCCCGGCTATGCCTTCCCCGAGCTTGAAGCGCATTTTCTGCACGTTCTCCGGGAGGCCCAGCGCCACGTCGAAATACAGCTCCTGGTTCTTTTCGTCCAGGAGATAGAGAGACGCTCTCTCGGCGCCGACCACGCGCGAAGCCAGGCGCATGATGGTCGTCAGGAGTTCGCCTATGTCCAATTTGGAGGACAAAAGCCGTGAGACCATCACCAGCATCTCGAGGCTTTCTTGTGACTGCATTATCATCGTTTCTCAGCTCTCCGCGTGAAAGATACGGCCACTGTCTATTTTATTAAAAAAAGACCTGAATCAGAAGTTTATAATAATGTTCGCCCGATTCGCCACCGAATTTATAAAAATTATAGGCAAAGTCCATTGTGGACTTTTCGTAGAGCTTCATCTTTATGCCGCCCAAAAGCGAACTGGCATCGCTGGTGCCCCTGAAGGATATTCTACTAAATCCCGCGTAAAGATAACTATCGAAGTCGGGTTCCATATTGCGGGCGAACTGCACCGCCCCCACCCATTCCGGCAGGGCGGTCGCGTGCCGGAAAGTGCCCAAATAGGCCAGATCGTTGTGGTCCAGGACGGGGCTTATGAGGTTGGAATTCAGGGCTTTCGCGGGTTTGGAGAAGCTGGCTCCGGACAGAAGGAAGAAGAACTGGTTGTAGTAGCTTTTTTCCAGCTGGAATTCGAACGCCGATTCGGAAAAGGAGATATCCGTGAGGACCGTGGACGCGGGAGCGTACGGCTGGTCGCTCAGGTTCAGCGGCGTTTTCTGCCGCGCCCCGGCGCCGGAGAGCGTCAGGTGGACATAACTCTCATCGCTCTCCTCGCTTACCGGTATGAGGGCGTACGCTTTAAGGCCGCGCGCGCTCGATCCCGTCCCGGAGGCCTGGGGGTAAAAGAACGGTTTCAGCGAAAGAGTGGCCGTTCTCAGGGAGTACATCAGCGGCGCGCGGAAAGAGTAAACCTTGCCGCCGTAAAGACCGCCGTCCTTGTAGAAAGAAGCGTTCGCGCCGCCCACCAGGCGCGGTGAAAGTTTGGTGAAAAGCGTCAGGGAGTCCTTCTGGAATTTGTCGGAGCCTATGGAATAGTCGTTTTCAGCCCACCAGACGGCTTGGGAGGCGGCCGGCAGCCAGAGCAGCGCCGCGAGCGCCAAAAAAGCGTTTCTCATAACTAAGATTATATTATATACCCCGGCCTTTGTACACCGTGACGGCCGGTCCCCGGGAATTAAAAAACCCTCCCGGGCGGGAGGGTTTTTCAGGTGCGTCGAACGTCCGCTATTTCATGAACAGGAAGAAGTAGTTCAGGAAGTCGTAGAGGTCGCAGTTCACCAGGTTGATGTCGACGGGGGAATGGTTCATGCCGCCGCCGATATGGCCGTTGACCTTGTTGTAGGTGAGGTCGACAGGGGCATGGCCGGCGTAACCGGTTATTTTAACTATCGTGGCGTCAACGACGCCTTCCTGCATGTCGAACTCGAGCTTTATGGGGCTGTGGCTGGCGTAACCTTCGAGCAGGCCGTTCTTCCAGTTAACGGTGTATTTGACGGGGCTCATGTTGGCTCCGCCTTCTACGGTGACCTCTTCCGTGCTCCAGACGAATTTAAGGTCCACGGGCGAGTGATTGGCTCCGCCGGTGATGGTCTTGGCCGCGTGGTCTATCTTAATGTCCACCGGGCTCTGGTTCATGCCGCCGGTTATGGTCCACGCCACTTTATTAATGGTTACGTCCACCGGCGAATAGTTCATGCCGCCTTTTACGGTGCCGATCTTTACGGCGTAAGAGGATTTGTTCAAAGAGCGGAGGTCGAAGAGCTGGTTGTAAACTTTCTGTCCCACCTGTACTTCGGTGACATAGTAATACCTGGCCAGGCCTATGGCGTAATCCGCGGCATCCAGGCCGGCGACGTCGGCCATCACCATGTAGCCGCCGGTATTGTCCTGGTAGGACTTGACCTTGAAACCGCCTTCGGTGAGTTCCTTGACGACTTTATCGATGTCCTGGCCGTGCTGTATCAGGCCGATCAGCGTGTCGTTCATGTCGGGCTGGGCAACGTTCACTTTGATCTTGCGCTTGGCAATGTTCAGGATGGCGCCGGCGTTGGTTTTGGGGGCGTCCTTATAAGCCAGGGCGCTGTAGACCACCTGGTTGACCAGGACTTCCTTGATGAAAGGGTATTTGGCGAGGTCGGCCGCTTTCGCGGGGCCCTGGGCGTCCTTTATATCCGCCATGAGCATGTAGCCGCCGGTCTCGCTGGTGTAGGCGGAGACCTTGTAGCCCGCGTCGCCGAGGGTTTTCATGACGCCGTTCACGTCGCTTTTGCGGTTGAGGGTCAGCACGATCGTGTCGGTCATGTTGAACTGCGCCTCGTTGATCTTTATCTTGGGGCTGATCGAGAAGATATCCTTTTGTGGGACGCCGGGGGCCGGTATTTCCATTTCGGGAAGAGTGAGACCGGCGCTGGAAAGTGCCTTGTTCTGTTCAAGGCCGGCGCGACATGTTGAAGCGGAAAAGAGTATGACTGCAATAATAGACGATAATTTCATTCAGTATTACCTCCGTAAACACCTTTGCTGCCTGATATATTGTGCCAGAAAAACGAAAGCCGGACAAAGGCTAAGGACCGGGGCGGCCGGAGCCTTTTGTCCCGTTCCTTCTGGGTCTTTCGACCCTCTTGAAACGGGCCCCCCGAGTCTTGACACGGCAACCGGCGGCCGGCCGGTGCCAAAGGGCCCACTAAATAAAAGGCCTTATAGTTCTTGAGGCCGGCGGCGGCGGCCGGTATAATCTTGTAACAGAGTTTACAGGAGGGATCGTATGAAGAGATTTTCCATAGTGATGAGCGCGGCTCTTGCGGCTACGATGTGGGCCGGCAATGCCCTGGCGCAATTTGATTTTGTTTCCGGCGGTTCCGTTTCCGAAGCCGTGGCCTCCGGCGTGGTGCCGGTTCCGGCCAAAGCGGCCAAGACCGCGGAGAAAGAATGGACCGTCATGGTCTTCGTCAACAGTAAAAACAATCTGGAGATAGCCGGGCTCTACAACGTGAATGAGATGGAGAAGGTCGGTTCCACCGAGAACATGAACGTAGTGGTGGAAATGGGCCGCATGGCCGGCCAGACCGCGGACGGTATGGACGGCGGCTGGACCGGTTCCAGGCGCTATTTCATTCAGAAGGACACGGATACCAATACAATAAACTCGCCCGTGGTCGCGAGCGTAGAAAAAGCCGACATGGGCGACTATAAGCGGGTCGTGGATTTCGTCACTTGGGCTAAAACCAAATATCCCGCCAAGCGCTATATGCTCGTGATCTGGAACCACGGCACCGGCTGGATGGACCCCAAGAAATCCGAGAAAGGCATTTCTTTCGACGACGAGACCGGCAACTATATACGGACGCCCCAGATAGGCCTCATCCTTAAAGAGGCCGGCAAGGTGGACATCCTGGCTTTTGACGCCTGCCTCATGCAGATGGCCGAAGTGGCCTACGAGGTCAAGGACAACGCCGAGGTCGTGGTGGGTTCCGAAGAGACCGTGCCCGGCATGGGCTATCCTTACAGCCTGTTCCTCGGCGCTATGGCCAAGAGTCCGAACCTGAGCACGGAAGAGACCGGGGCGGTGATGGTCGAAGCTTTTAAGATGTTCTATGACGCGGTAAAGAAAGGCGCCCAGCTTTCCGCTATCCGGACCTCCAAGCTGGACGGTCTTGCGACCCGCATAACGGACTTCGCCAGGCTGGCCGAGGTCGTCGCCGACACGGAGTCCCTCAAGGCCGCCCGCGACGGCGTCATCCGCTACGACTGCATCGGCGAGCAGTCCGATCCGAATATGACCATCTCTTTTTACGGCGACCTCGCCCAGTTCGCCTGGCTGGCCACGGCGAACTCGAAGAAAGAAGGCGAGCAGGCCGCCGCGCTCAAGGCCAGCGCCGCCGCCCTGCAGGACTATATAGACAAGGAGCTGGTCATTTACAACAGGGCTTCCCTTAAGAACCGCGTCGGCCGCGACCTGTCGGAAAGCAGGGGCTTCTCGGTCTACCTGCCGCCGGCGGAGACCCGCATAGCGCAAGAAAGGCTTGAGGGCATTTTTGAAGGCAAATACACGGATTTCGCCTTTGATAAACTGACAGGCTGGCACAAATTCGTCACTTTCCTGTACGGCGTAAAGTAAGTCGACGGCGCGGAGTCCGCTTGGAACCCCCGGCCCGGAGCCGGGGGTTCTTATTTTCCGGGGGGCGGGAGATTCGCGAGTTCAGTGGAAACGAAAGTTTTTGCGCCGTCCGGCAGGTCGGGGGAGTTCAGGAGTTCCCGGTAGAGCGCCGCGGCTTCGTCCCGGCGGCCGGCGCCAAGACGGATAGCGGCCAGGTTGAGCCTGGCTTCCCAGGAGGCGGGCTCCAGCGCCAGCGCGCTCAGAAGGTCCTTCTCGGCTGCCTGGCGGTCTCCGAGGAACATATGGATAACCCCTCTGTCGTTAAGCAGGTGCCAGTCGCCGGAGCCGACGATCGCCCGGTTTATGGCGGTAAGGGCTTCGCGATACCGGCCGGCGGATTGCAGTATGAGCGCCGCCCGCCGTATGAGGCTGGTGTCTGGCCGCGGCGACCCGAGGGCCGCGTTCGCCAGAAGGGCCGCCTTGTCTTTTCCGCCGCGGGCCGCGTAGATGGCGGCGGCGTCGAGCAGGAATCCGGGTCTGGTCCTGAATCCCTCCAGGGCGAACGCGGTTCCGCCCGCGCCCAGGGTCTTTAAATTAAGCGCGAAGTAAAGCGGGTTCTCAGGCCGGAGAGCGAAAAGTTTTTCCGCCGCCCCGCGGCCGCCGCCGGAGATCAAAGCGGCCAGTCCGTCCATCTCTTCTTTCCCGGCGGGCATGGCGCCGAAAGATGACATGGTCAGCTCGGCGCCGCTTTCCCTGTTCTCAAGGAGCGCCAGCGCGGTCCCCGCCGGACCGCCGCCCGCCCCGGCCGTGCGCACCGGGAGCAGAGCTTTTATCATCTGGCGCGCCGCTATGCCGTAATCGGACGGCGCGGCCTGGGCTATCACTCCGCTCCTGCGCGCCAGGGCGGAAAAAGCGGCGGCGTCTTTTTCATTCTTCAGCGGCATGGAGAGGAATTTTAAAAAAGCCAGCCTGGCGGTGGGCGGGAGGATCCCGCCCAGCCTGTCCAATATCACGCTCCTTCTTTCCGGCGGCCAGTAGAGCAGGGCGTCGAAAATGAAACGGTCCTGGAAAGCCGCGTTGTTCAGGCGCAATTCTTTCAATATGGCGCTATCCCTTTCATACGGCGTCCCGCGCAGCATATTCGAGCTCATATTCCATTTGGAATAGGCTTCCGCCAGAGAGTCGCCGGCTTCCTTTTTCCTGCCGAGTTCCAGTTCCCGCAGCGCCGTGAACAGCGGGGCGGCATAGTCGGCGGAGAATTCGACCCGCATTCCGGCTGGTTCGGCCGCGTCCATGAGCCGCAGCACTTCTCCCGAATCGGAATATTTTTTGCCGCCCGCGCTCCCGACCGCGGTCCTGAGGACGGCCAGCCCTTCCTCCGTCCTCTTATCCCGGATAAGCGTTTCCGCCCTGGTCATAAGCAGCCATGAATGGCCGGGCCTTTTTTTAAGGGCGGCTTCCAGGCTTGTCAGGTGATCGGCGCCGGCCCTGTACGGATAGGCCAGCACCAGAGATTCAACGGCCAGGATGAATATGAACAGGGGGGCAAAGACGGCGTACGCGGCGCGGGCGCCGTCACCCGGCTCTTCCCGCCCGCGCGACAGGACGGCGCCCGCCGCGCCGGCGATCAGGAATCCCAGCAGATAGCTGAGCGGATAAAAATATCTTTCCTCGATAGACAGCAGGCAGTGTATGATCAGGAAATATGCGGCCAGCGCGATCAGGAAGGGGTCCGCTTTCCTGCGCAGGTAAAACAGGGCCAGCGCGGCCAGCAAAAATGTGAAGGGGAACATCTTCAGGACGAACCAGATCCTCTTGGCCACCGCTGAAAAGTACGCGCCCGGTTCACGGAGCACTTCGGAGACCGCCCATTTGAAAACGCTGTCCTCCCGCGAAAGTCCGGCCAGCGCCCTGGAATCGCCCTCCATGGTGAAAATGGCTCCTTTGACGCCGGTTATGAGGTTGGCGGTGCCCCGTTCGTTCTCGAGAGGGATGAACCGGCCGGAAACGAAATAATTAAGCCTTACCCAGGGGACCAGCAGGATGTAGGCGCCCAGCAGGAAGAAGGCGGCCTCTTTCAAAACGGTCTTTCGCGGCCTGACCGCGAACAGGAGTTCCAGCGCCGCGGCGACTGGAGGGAAAAGGAACAGGCTTGAACGGACCAGTAAAGTCGCGCCCAGGGCCAGCCCCGACAGGAAGCTCCCGCCCGGACCCGGTCGGGCGGCCCTGGCGGCTTCCAGGTTAAGGTATACGACCAGGAGGAGAGTGAAGAATATCTGCTCCGGGCCGTGGGGCGCGGGACGGACGAGGCCTATGAGGCCCGCGCTGACGGCATAAAGCGCCCCGTGGAGACGGTCTCCTTTGATGCGGCCCAGGTTATAGGCCGAAAAAAAGAGCAGCAGGAGCGCGGCGTCCACCGCCAGGGCCAGCCTGCGCGGCTCATAATCGATGAAGGTGAAGAGAACGCTCAGGAGCGGCATACTGAAGCCGATCATCGCGTCCCTGATCCCGTACAAAAGTTCCCAGCCGCGGCCGGCGTAAGAGAAGATCGCGGTTCCCTGGTCCCCCGCGCGGAAGATCTGCGCCGCGGCCAGCGCGGCCGCCGCCGTCAGCAGCGCCGCGGTAAGACCGTTCTTTTTTATGGTTGAAAAATTGGGCATTGTTCCGGCCGGCCGATTTTTAACCCGAGGTCTGGCTTAACTCTTTTAATTTGGCTATCATTTAGTGTCGCGCGCGTATGATTTTTTTATTATATCATTAACCCGGGCCGGCGGCCGCAACAATGAAGATCCTCCTCATAAATCCTCCCGACTGCACCGACGCCATGCTGGGCGTCGGCCGGCATTTAGTCCCCAAATACGAACCCCTGGGCTTATTGTACATCGCGGCCGTCCTGATCCGGAGCGGCCACAAGGTGACGATCATAGACGCTTTTGCCGAGGAACTGGGCCTGGAGGAGCTGAAAAAAAGAATAGCCCTGAACGCCCCGGAGGCAATAGGCGTCTCGACGCTGACCTGTAACGGCGCCAGCGTTTTCGAGCTCGGCCGCTGGATCAAGAGCTCCATGCCGGGCATCCTGCTGGTCCTGGGCAACGTTCACGCCTCCGTGTACGCGAAACAGTACCTGGAGAACAAATGCTGCGATGTCGTGGTGCATGGCGAAGGCGAGCGCGCGTTCCTGGATATCGTAGAAGCTCGTAAAGACGGACGAAGCGTGAACGATGTCGCGGGTATATCGTTCCTGGACAAAGATCTCGCTTACGTCAGGACCCCGGACTCCGGGGCCCCGCAAAACCTGGAGGAACTGCCTTTCCCGGCCAGGGAACTCCTCGATCCCGGGCTTTATAACCTGTACGAGCTCAGCAACCAGTTCCACGTGGGCGGGCGCAGGTCCGTGACCAGGACGATGTCGACGTCGAGAGGATGCCATTACCGCTGCTCTTTCTGCGTGGTGCATAATGACGGCAGACAAAGATGGAATACCCCAGAGAGGGTCGTAGACGAGATGGAGTTGCTCGCTAAAAAATACGGCGTTTCCTATATAACCATGGTGGACCCGCTGTTCATCAGCAACCAGGGCCGGGTCTTCCAGATCTGCGCGGAGATAAAAAAGAGGGGCCTTAAGGTCGGCTGGGGCTGCGAGGCGCACGTCCACTGCGTCACCCCCGAACTGCTGAAGGAAATGGAGTCCGCGGGCTGCCGCGACCTGGCTTTCGGCATAGAATCCGGCGTGCAGCGGCTGCTGGACGCGGTCAATAAAACGACCACCATAGAGCAGATAAGGAAAGCCGTGGCCCTGGTCAAGGGATGTTCCGGTATCAGCGTTTCCGGACTGTTCATTCTTGGCCTGCCGGGAGAGACGTACGCGGATTCGCTCGAGACTGTACGCTTCGCTAAAAGCCTGCCCCTGGATATGGCGCAGTTCAGCATACTTACCCCTTATCCCGGTTCGAGCCTGTTCGACGAACTGTCAAAGGCGGGACAGCTCGATACCGGCATCAGGCCGGACGGCGGCGTGGACGTTTCCGTCTGGGAAAGGTATTCCTCCTACGTTTCTTTCACCGGGAACGACCCGATATGGGTCACGCCCGGCTTGACCGCCGCGCAGATCAGGCGGCTGCAGAAAAAAGCCCAGAGGGATTTTTACTGCAGGCCCGGCCAGATCATAAAGCATTTGCGCCGGGTAAGGCCACACAACCTGGGCGCCGTAATTAAAATAATAACGCGGGGGTTTTTTTAGCCGCGCCCGGCCGGCCGGAAATTTATGAAGATACTCCTGGCCAATTTCGCCGAATGTCCCGAGAACCTGCATTTTGAGCAGGCCCTTATACGCGCTCTAAGCGCGAAAAAAAGCGCCAGTCTCGACATCGTCCACGATTTCCAGTTCCATTACTCCTTTATAGAAAGACTGCCGCTTCCCGGCGGCGGCCGGCGCGTCAAGTACGCCGGCCTGTCCGGTTTGAAGCGGGAATTAAAGGATAGTTATGATATCCTGCTCCTGCTTGATTTCCCTAAAAGGAAGGCCTGCGCGGCGCCGTTTTTGTGGCTGCTGAAGGACCTGCCCTGCGCCGGGAAAATAATGATAGCCAACCACCTGATCCCGATGCCCGGGCATAATCCCACCGCGGACATCGTAAGGAAGCTGGGCCTCTTGAGCGTTCTGGACTTTGCCTGCATGCTGGAATTCGACGATAGGACATTATGGGGCGAACTGGGGCTCAGGTTCGGCAGGGCGGTCACGCGCGGTTATGCCGTGGATACCGTGTATTATACTCCCCGCACTTCGGCCCTCACGGAAAAAGTGCGGGGCGAGCCCTCCGAAGACTATGTCTTTACCGCCGGAGCCGCGGGCAGAGATTTTACGGGGCTGGCGCGGGCGGTCAAAAGAGCGGGCCTGACGCTTAAAATATTCACCGACGCTAAAGTTCCGCCATTCGAGGCCGGCCTCAGGACCACGGCCTCGGTGTTCCCGTTCGCCAAGAACCTGCACAATCTGAGGCAGGCCGTGCAGGAAGCGAAAGTGGTGGCCCTGCCCATAACCGACGAGCACATCAACGAAGCCGCCGGCAATTCCATCGCTTTTATCGCCATGGCCTGCGGCAAGCCCGTCATAACGAAATGGACGCGCTACATGGCGCGATTTATCATGGACGGCCGGAACGGTTTTTTTTACAAGAACCTTTCCCAGCACGGCCTTACCCGCCAGCTTAACAGGGCGCTGTCGCTGAACGCCGAGGCCTCGCGCCGGCTGGCCCGAGCCGCCAGGGATACTATCCTTGAAAAAGCCTCGCTGGACGCTTTTGCAGCGCGCTTCGTCAGAGAATTTGTTTTTAAACCTTAATTTGTTAAAATTAACACATCGCAGTTCCCACAGCTCTCTTTAATCCTAACTATCCGGAGGCAGCCAATGTCCTACTTTATCGGCCGCAACAGAGAAGCAAGACAGACCTATGGTTTCGACGAAGTCGCCCTCGTTCCCGGTAATATCGGGGTCGATCCCGACGACACGGATATTTCTTTCAGCATCGGCAACATAAAATTTAAAATGCCTTTCCTCGCCTCCGCCATGGACGGCGTGGTCAACACCAGGTTCGCGGCCGCCATGAACAAGCTCGGCGGCCTTGCCGTGCTGAACCTGGACGGCATCAATACCCGCTACGAGAACCCCGAAGAAGCCGTGGACATGATAGTTAACTGTGAGCCCGGCAAGACCACCGAAGTTTTTCAGAAGATCTACAAAGAACCCGTAAAACTAAAACTCATCGCTAAACGCGTTGAGGAAATTAAAAAAGCCAAAGTGCCCTGCGCCGTGTCCTGCATACCGCAGAACGCCGCCGAGTTCGGCGCCATAGCCAAAGAAGCCGGCGCGGACATCTTCGTGGTCCAGGCCACCGTTATTACCATAAAGTTCGAATCCACGCGTCAGAAGACGCTGGATATCGCCAAATTCGTGAAAGAGATGAAGATCCCGGTGGTGGTCGGCAACTGCGTGACTTACCGCGTGGCTCTGGAACTCATCGATACCGGCGTGGCCGGCCTGCTCGTGGGCGTAGGGCCCGGCGCGGCCTGCACCACCCGCGGCGTTATCGGCATCGGCGTGCCGCAGGTCACCGCTACCGTGGACTGCGCGGCGGCCAGGGATTTCCACTATAAAAAGACCGGCAAATACGTGCCCATCATCACCGACGGCGGGATGCACAACGGCGGCGACGTCTGCAAATCCATCGCCTCTGGCGCGGACGCCGTCATGATCGGCTCACCTTTCGCCAAAGCTTCCGAGGCACCCGGCAAGGGCTACCATTGGGGCATGGCCACCCCGCACGCCAATTTGCCGCGCGGCACCAAGGTGCATGTGGGCGTGACCGGCTCCATTGAGGAAATACTTTTCGGCCCGGCGCGCGTGGACGACGGCAGCCAGAACCTGGTGGGAGCGCTCCGGACCTCGATGGGAGCCCTGGGTTGCCATAACATCCGCGAGATGCAGCTGGCCCAGATCATCATCGCCCCGTCCATCAAGAGCGAAGGCAAACTCCTGCAGCGGGCGCAGGTGGTCGGAATGGGAAAAACGAAATAGGCGGACAATGAACCAGATATTGATCCTGGATTTCGGCAGCCAGTACACCCAGCTTATCGCCAGGCGCCTGCGCAGCCTGCATGTCTATTGCGAGATACTGCCCTTCCGGACGCCAGTGGAGGAGATCCTCTCCCGGAGCCCGAAGGGCATTATCCTTTCCGGCGGCCCCGCCAGCGTTTACGATAAAAGCGCCCCGATCCCGGACCCGGCGATACTCAGCCTGGGCGTCCCGGTACTGGGCATCTGCTACGGCATGCAGCTTATAGCGCGCGAGATGGGCGGCAAGGTTCACAAAGCCCTGAAGCGCGAATATGGGTTCTCTAAATTGAGCGTTCGCGGTTCCTCTACCCTGTTCCGGGGAGTCCCGAAAAATATCCGGGTCTGGATGAGCCATGGCGACGAGGTCAGGACCGTGCCTTACGGCTTTAAGATCACGGCGGGAACGCCCGATGTCCCCGCGGCGGCGATGGAATGTCCGGAGCGCGGCCTTTACGCCGTGCAGTTCCACCCGGAGGTCCACCATACGGACCACGGGGTAAAGATACTCGAGAATTTTGCCCGCCGCATAGCGGGCTACAAAGAACACTGGACCCCCAGCTCATTCCTGGACGAGACCATAGCCGGGATAAAGAAGACGACCGGAAATGAGGCCGTCATCTGCGGCCTGTCGGGCGGAGTGGACTCTTCCGTGGCCGCCGTCCTGGTGCACCGCGCCATCGGCAAAAAACTTCACTGTATCTTCGTGGATCACGGCCTCAACCGGATAGGCGACCTCGCCAGGATGAAGGAAGTCTTTCAGAAGAAGTTCCGTTTTAACCTGAAGATAGTGGACGCCTCCCAAATATTCCTCGGCCGGCTGAAAGGCGTCACTTCGCCGGAAAGAAAAAGGAAGATCATAGGCCACGCTTTCATAGAGGTTTTCGAAAAAGAGGCCAAAAAGATAAAAGGCGCGAAGTTCCTGGCCCAGGGCACGCTTTACCCGGACGTGATAGAATCCGTTTCAGTAAAAGGTCCTTCAGCCGTAATAAAAAGCCACCACAATGTGGGCGGCCTGCCGAAAAAAATGGGCCTCGCGCTGGTGGAGCCGCTGCGCTTTCTGTTCAAGGACGAGGTCCGCGAACTTGGCCGGACGCTTAAGATCCCGGAAGCGGTGCTGATGCAGCATCCTTTCCCCGGGCCTGGCCTGGCCATCAGGGTGTTGGGCGACATCACCGACGCGCGGTTGGCGATACTGGGTAAGGCGGACCTGATCATGCGCGAAGAGATCCAATCTTTCGGCTGGTACTCGAAGATCTGGCAGGCCTTCTGCGTGCTGCTGCCAATAAAAACCGTCGGCGTCATGGGCGACGAGCGGTCATATGAGAACGTTATCGCTGTGCGCTGCGTAAGTTCGGTGGACGGCATGACCGCCGACTGGTCCCGCCTCCCCTACGATCTTATGCAGAAGATCTCGTCCCGAATAGTCAGCGAGGTAAAAGGCGTGAACCGTGTCGTCTACGATATCACCTCCAAGCCGCCGGCTACCATAGAGTGGGAGTAAAAGCCGGATATAGGAGTAAAAAACCATGATGGAAACTCTTCTTGAATTCCTCAAACGAGCGGTGGAGAAGGACGAGAAAAGCAGGAAGTTCGCCGTTAACCTCGCCGATAGCTATCTGCGCAGGATAAGCGGCTTCCAGGACCAGCTGGTGCTTTTAGGCGTCGCCCTGAACTTCCTGGCCGTAGGCTACGTTCTTCGCTCGCCGATGGAATATTTCTATGAGCTGCCGCCCCTTATAACCGGGGCGGTCGTGGTCTTTCTGGTCAACATGCTCCTGGCCAAACTGTATTCCAACGAGCACCGGACCACCAAGCTGTTGTTCGCGCGGTATCCGGAACTCGAACTGATAATGGTGGGGGATAAGAGCTGGAGCAATTTCAGGGTCCTGGCCGGCGCGTATAAGCTGGTCCAGGCCGGCTGGGCGCTCTACTCCGCTATCCTGACGGGTTTTTTGATCAGCTATTACGTGAGCCGGTAAGACATAATAATGCGCGGCGGATGGAGGTTCTTTTGGCGCTGAAACTCGTTCATAAGGGCAAAGTGCGCGACCTCTACGAGGCGGGGGACAAACACCTCCTCATCGTCTCCACCGACAGGCTGTCGGCCTTCGATTTTATCCTGCCCACCGCGATCCCGCGCAAGGGCGAGATCCTCAATAAGATAAGCCTCTTCTGGTTCGACAAAACCCGCCATATAATAAAGAACCATATCGTTACCGCCGACCTTAAAAAAATAAAAGAAGCTCTTCCGGACGCCGATCTGTCCGGTGATTACTTCAAAGGCCGGACCCTGCTCGTCTTAAAGACCAGACGCGTGGATTTCGAGTGCATCGTGCGGGGTTACATCACCGGCTCCGGCTGGAAAGAATATCTGAAGCAGGGCAGCGTCTGCGGCATCAAGCTGCCGCCCGGCCTCAAAGAAGCGCAGAAGCTTCCCGAGCCGATCTTTACCCCGACCACCAAGGCCGATCAGGGCCATGATGAGAACGTAGGTTTTGAAGAGATGGTTAAAGCGCTTGGCGCCCCTTTGGCGGAAGAGATCCGGACCAAAAGTCTGGCCCTCTACAAGTTCGCCGCCGAGCACGCGGCGTCTAAAGGGATCCTGCTGGCCGATACCAAGTTCGAGTTCGGTACGCTTGGCGGCGAGCTGGTCTTTATCGACGAGGCGCTGACCCCCGACTCCTCCAGGTTCTGGGACGCGGCGGCGTACAAGGTCGGCTCCAGCCCGGCGAGCTACGACAAACAGTTCGTGCGCAACTGGCTGGAAAATTCCGGCTGGGATAAGGTTTCGGCCCCGCCGGAGCTGCCGCGCGAAGTTGTGCTGGCCACGGCGGCCAAGTACATGGAAGCGCTGGAGAAGATCACCGGCGCCGGCCTCTGATCCGTATCTATGATAATCGAAGTCTGGACCAAAGAAAAATACGCTAAAAACGAGGAAGCCGGCTTTGCCGCGCGGATGGCGCGCGCCGGCCTGCCGATAAAGGCGGCCAGGCTTTCCCGCCTGTATAAGGTAGAGGCCCCCTGGACCAGGACCGAGTTTAACCGCCTGGGCGCGGAGCTTCTGACCGACAATATCACCGAGCATTATTCAATTTCAAAACGCCCCGGGATCAAGGGCTGCTACCGCGTGGAGATCTGGCTGAAGAATTCCGCCACCGACGTCGTAGGCGAAAGCGTGAAGGAAGCCGTTCACGATATGCTCGGCCGCTCTCCGGCCGGCGTCAGGTTCGGCCGCGCTTATTACGCCAGGTGCGCTTCCGGCGAGAAACTCCGGGCCGTGATCTCTAAGACCCTGATGAACGAGGTCGTGAACGTCTGCTCCGTGAATAAACTATGAAGGACCTGTTCTCAAAATTCACCTCTTTAAGCGAGAAAGACCTTGTAAAGATCGACGCGGCCTACGGCTGGTCGCTCAATGCGGCCGAGCTTAAGCAGGCCCAGCGGTATTTCAGGAAGATAAAGCGCGAACCGGCGCGCGGCGAGCTCGAGTCCATCGCCCAGACCTGGTCGGAGCACTGCAAACATAAGACCTTTTCCGGTCCTGTCAGGTTCAGCCGCCGGGGAAAAGTAAAGAAATACAAAAATCTTTTCAAAGAGACCATCGTTAAGGCCACCCGCGAGCTTGATAAGCCGTGGTGCCTGTCGGTCTTCACGGATAACGCCGGTATAGTGGAGTTCGGGGCGGACAGGAAGTGGGGCCTCGCCTTCAAGGCCGAAACGCATAATCACCCGTGCGCCGTGGAGCCCTACGGCGGGGCCGAGACCGGAGTGGGCGGCGTGATCCGCGATATCCTGGGCGTCGGGCTTGGCGCTAAACCCGTCCTTAATACCGACAATTTCTGTTTCGGCAGGCTGGACTCCAAAATGAAGCTGCCGAAGAACGCCCTCGGCGCCGAGCGCGTGTTCCGCGGCGTGGTGGAAGGCGTGCGCGACTACGGCAACCGCATCGGCATTCCCACGGCTTCCGGCGGCATCTATTTCGACGACGGCTACCTGCTGAACCCGCTGGTCTATGTGGGCTGCGTAGGCCTCATCCCGGCAGACAAAATAGAAAAGAAGGTTCGCCCCGGGGACCTCATACTTTCCATAGGCGGCCGCACCGGCCGCGACGGCATTCACGGCGCCACGTTCTCTTCGGCCAACATCGACGAGGAAACCTCCGCCTCCGCCGTGCAGATCGGCCACGCGGTGAACGAAAAAAAAGTCCTGGACGTCCTGATGCGGGCGCGCGACCTCGGCCTTTATGACGCCCTTACCGATTGCGGCGCAGGCGGCTTCTCCTCGGCCATCGGGGAACTGGCTTCCGGGACCGGCGCCCATGTGCGGCTTGAGAACGCGGCGCTTAAGGACACAAAGATAGAACCCTGGGAGATATGGGTGTCGGAATCCCAGGAGCGCATGATACTGGCCGTGCCGCCGAAAAAATTGGCGGCCCTAGAAGACATACTTAACTCCGAGAATTGCGAATACTGCGTTTTGGGGGAATTCACCTCCAACAACCGCCTGCTCGTGACCTTTAACAGCGAGGTCGTGGTCGACCTGACCATGGACTTCCTGCATGAAGGCGTGCCCAGTTTTGAAAAACCGGCGGTGTTCAGCGCGCCCCGCGTCTCCGGCCGCGCGCCGCGCAAGAATAAAAAAACCTGTCTCCAGGTGTTGAAGGAACTGCTGGCGCATCCCAATATCTGTTCCAGGCACTCGGTCATAACACAGTACGACCATGAAGTGCAGGGCGGTACCGTTATAAAGCCCCTGCAGGGCAAGTCGGGCGACGGCCCGGGCGACGCGACAGTGATCTGGCCGCATTCGGCCACCGGCAACATCGGCGATTTCTCCGGTTTCGCGGTAACGCACGGCTTCAACCCGGCGGCGGGCCGGCTCGACCCCTACCAGATGACGTTGTGGTCCGTGGACGAAGCGGTCCGGAACCTCCTGTGCTCCGGCGCCGAAATTTCCAGGACCGCGCTCCTGGATAATTTCTGCGCGGCCAGCCCGAAGGACCCGCAGGTTATGGGGGGGCTGGTGCTCGCGGCCGAGGGCTGTTACGACGCCGCCATCGGTTACGGCGCGCCGTTCATCTCGGGCAAAGACAGTTTTTATAACCAGTCCAAAGACGCGGCCGGGAAGGATTACCCGATACCGCTCTCGCTGCTGATCTCCGCCATAGCCCCGGTGGAGGACATTCGCAGGGCCATAACCATGAATTTCAAGGAAGCCGGGGATCCCGTCTACCTGGCCGGCCTCAATCAAAAGGGCATGGGCGGTTCGGTTTACGGCGAGCTGTATGACTGCGGGAATAACCGCATGGGCCCCGTTAATATTAAAGCCGCGGTCAAGCTTTACAATGCGCTGCTTAAGGCGATAAAAAAAGGTCATGTGAGGGCCGCGCACGACGTCTCGCAGGGCGGCCTCGCGGTCACTTTGGCCGAGATGGCTTTTTCGGGCGGGCTGGGCGCTAAGCTGGACCTGGGCGCGGCCGCGGCGGAAAAAGGCCTGTCGGATACGGAACTCCTGTTCGGCGAATCCCCTTCGCGCCTGGTTCTGGAAGTCGCGAAAGGAGCGGAAGCCGAATTTGTAAAACTTGTCAAAGGCCTGCCGGTCGGGAAAATAGGTTCCGTGGACGATGGACGTTCCCTTTCCGTAAAAACCGGACGCAGGCCGTTGTTCAGCGAAGATGTGAACGCGCTGAAGGCCTGTTGGAAGCGCGAACTTTTATGAGCAAACCCAAAACGATAATTTTAAGGGGCACCGCGACGAACTGTGACATCGAGACCATGTCGGCTTTCAACTATGCCGGCGCGGCCGCGGAGCTGGTCCATATCAATGAACTGCTCTCGGGTAAAAAGAAAGTCCTGGATTACGGGATCATGGCCTTCCCCGGCGGCTTCTCATACGGGGATGATATCTCGGCCGGCAAGATCTTCGCCGTCAAGATGGCCAGGCTGGCGCGGGATTTCGGGAAATTCATTAAAAGCGGCCGGCCGGTCATCGGCATCTGCAACGGCTTCCAGATCCTTGTGAAGACGGGCTTTCTGCCGGAGAATAGAGCCGACGCCCAGGTCTCGACGCTCTATACCAATGACTGCGGCCATTTCCTGGCCAAGTGGATAAAACTGAAGGTGAACAGGAACAGTCCCTGCATCTTCACCCGGGGCCTGCCGGACGAGATAGAATTGCCCATCGCGCACGGCGAAGGTAAATTCATAATGGAAGACAAAAACGCCCTCGGGAAACTCCTTGGCGCCGACCTTCACGCCCTGACCTATTCGGACAATCCCAACGGCTCGATGCACGATATCGCGGGCGTCACTAACATGAGCGGCACCTGCCTGGGCCTTATGCCGCACCCGGAAAGGAATATGTTCGCCTGGCAGCATCCGGACCGGCCGGCCGCGGCGCGGGAAGCCGTGGCCGTGGGATACGAGTTTTTCAGGAACGCCGTGGAATACGCGAAGCGTTAAGGATAATAACATGTGCGGAATATTCGGCATTACCGGCAATAAAAACGCCTCCAAACTGACCTATATCGGCCTTTTTACCCTTCAGCACCGCGGCCAGGAATCCGCCGGGATAGTTTCGGACGACGACGGACGCCTGCTGCGCCACAGCGCCATGGGGCTGGTTAACGAGATCTTCACCGGTGAAGTGCTTGACACGCTGAAGGGCAGGAGCGCCGTCGGCCATATCAGGTATTCCACCACGGGTTCCAGCGATATCAAGAACGCCCAGCCGCTTTTCTTCAATTCCTCGCTCGGCCAGCTCGCAGTGGCCCATAACGGCAACCTGACCAACGCCGCCAAGCTGCGCGCCGAACTCCAGAAAGGCGGCGCCATATTCCAGTCCACGACCGACAGCGAGATCATCGTCCACCTGATGGCCAAATACCGCGGGAAAAACCTGGAAGATACCATAGCCAAAAATCTGCCCCGCCTCGAAGGGGCCTACTCGTTCCTGTTCATGGCGCCCGGAAAAGTGATAGCCGCGCGCGACCCGAACGGCTTCAGGCCGCTGCTGCTGGGGAAGCTCGGGACGTCCCATATCCTGTCTTCCGAAACCTGCGCCATAGATGTGGTGGGCGGCAAAACGGTGAGGGAACTGGCGCCGGGAGAGATGGCGGTCATAGAGAAGGGGAAGGTCAGGTTCAGGCGCTTCGCCAAGGCCGCGCCGCTCACGCGCTGCATCTTCGAGCAGGTCTATTTCGCCAGGCCGGATTCCGCCGTGGCCGGCAGGACCGTCCAGCTGGCGCGGTATGAGATCGGCGCGATGCTCGCCCGCGAAATGAAAGGCGTGAAGGCGGACATCGTTTCCGGCGTGCCTGATTCCGGCACCGCTTACGCCCTTGGTTTCGCCAAAGAGTCCTGGCTGCCGTACCATTCCGTCTTCATGCGGAACCACTATACCGGCCGCTCCTTCATTCAGCCCGACCAGGCCCTGCGAGAATTCACCGCCCAGCTCAAGCTGGCTCCCATCAGGGACGTCATCAAGGGCAAGTCCATTGTGCTCATAGACGATTCGCTGGTGCGCGGCACCACTTCCCGCAAGATCATAAAAAGCCTGAAGAAGGCCGGCGCTAAAAAGATCTACATGGCCATAGCTTCCCCGGCCATCATGTCGTCGTGCTATTACGGCATAGATACCCCGACCGGGAAGGAGCTCATCGCCAATAATCTGTCGAATGAAAAGATACGCCAGTATATAGGGGCCGACGGGCTCTACTATCTTTCGCTCGAAAGCCTGATCAAGGCCTGCGGCAACGGTTCGGACCGGGGTTTTTGTTCCGGCTGCTTTACAGGGAAGTATCCGACGAAGGTAGCGGGCAGGTAAGGTAATTATGAACGTTCTGCTGATCGGAAGCGGCGGCCGCGAACACGCGCTGGCCTGGAAACTGAAACAGAGCCCGCTCTTGAAAACCCTGCACGCCATCCCGGGTTCTTCCGCCATCTCGGACCTGGCGCTGTGCCCGGCCATAGGGCAAAGCGATCACGAAGCCATCCTGGCTTACGCCGTTGATAAAAAAATAGACCTGGTGATCATAGGCCCGGAAGAGCCGCTCGCCAAAGGATTGAGCGATCTCCTCTCCGGCAAAGGGTTCAAGGTTTTCGGCCCCTCGCAAAAAGGCGCGATGCTGGAGGCCTCCAAGCAGTTCGCCAAAGAATTCATGGAGCGGCACGGCCTGCCCACGGCCAAATTCACCATCCTGTACGAGGCCGCTTACGCCAGAGAAAAAATAAGGGAGAACAAAAAATATCCGCTGGTCATAAAGGCCGACGGTCTGGCCGCCGGCAAAGGCGTGCGTATCTGCAAGGACGAGGCTGAAGCCCTGCTGGCGGTGGAAGATTTTATGGAAAAGCGGCTGTTCGGCTTTTCCGGTTCGAAGGTGGTGATGGAGGAATTTCTCACCGGGAAAGAGGCCTCGGTCATGGCCCTGGTCGACGGCGGTTCTTATCTGATGCTGCCGGTCTCGCGCGACCATAAGCGGCTGCGTGACGGCGACGAGGGCCCGAACACCGGCGGTATGGGCGCCATCGCGCCGGTGGAGCTGGAGCCCGGCGACCTGGAAATTATAAAAACCGAGGTCCTTGAGCGTTTCGTGGCGGGCGTGAAGAAGGACAAGATCCCTTTCTGCGGCGTCATCTACGCCGGTATCATGCTGACCCCTGACGGGCCCAAGGTCCTGGAATTTAATGTGCGTTTCGGCGATCCGGAAACGCAGTGCCTGATGCCCCTGATAAAGAGCGATCTGCTGGAGCTTTTTATGGCCTGCGCGGACGGCAGGTTGGGCGGGCGCGCGATAGAGGTCCATAAAGGAACCTGCTTGACGGTCGTGCTGAGTTCCAGGGGTTATCCCGAAAGGCCGGAGAAGGGGAAAGAAATTTCCGGCCTCGCCGCCGTACCGGCCGGCGCTCTGGTGTTCCACGCCGGCACTAAAAAAGAGGACGGCAAATTCGTGACCGCCGGCGGCCGCGTGCTGGCCGTGACGGTAAACGCCGCCGATCCGGCCGAGGCCCGGAAAAAGGCCTACTCCGCCGTTGATAAGATAAAATTCGACGGCATGCATTACCGCAAAGACATCGGGCTTTGAGGCCGCATGCTTGCCAATACCGTCGGCATTTGAGAAAATTACATCAGTCGTTCGTATCCTGTGTGCATCATTGAGCGAGGATAAATTAATGGATAACAGCAAAAAATCGCGCTTCATACTCGGCATTGCCGGCGGCTCCGGCTCCGGCAAGACTACGCTGGCCAGGAAACTTATCGTGGAATGCCGCAAGATCGGGATCGACGGCCAGTTGTTCTCGCTGGATAATTATTACCAGCCGCTCGACCATCTGCCTTTCGAAGAAAGAAAGGCCTACAACTTCGACCATCCCGACGCGATCGATTCCGCCCTGGCCGTAAAACACCTTACGGGGCTTTGCTCCGGAAAGACCATCCAGCAGCCGGTCTATGACTTCAAGCTCCACACGCGCGAAAAAGAAACCGTCCCTTGCGCGCCCACCCAGCTGATAGTCGTGGAAGGGCTTTATACGCTTTATTTCCAGAAGCTGCTGTCCTTGTGCGATTACAAGATCTTCGTTTCGACCGGGATGGTGACCGCGATGCTCCGCCGCGTCCAGCGCGACATCACGGAGAGGGGACGCGATATAGAGGGGACCAAGCACCAGATACTGGCCACCGTGCTCCCCATGTATGAAACCTACGTCAAGCCGACCCAGCGCAACGCCCATTTCTCCATAAACTGGGAAGGCGAAGAGATCCCGGGCAAAGCCGCCGAAGGCCTGGTCAGGATGATGCGCGACCACTTCCGTTAGGGTTCGGGTCAGGCGTTGAGTTCTGCCGGCGGCTGCAAGTTCGGGGCGCCGTCAGGGCGGCGGAACGCAAAACCAGCGTCGCGCACACCGTGCGCGCGCTTCCGATCCTCGGCCCTCGCGCTTACGTAAGCTCGGGGCGCAGAACTGTCGTCCGCCGGAGGCGGACTCCATTCCGGACGGTTTTGCTAACCCGCCGCCCCGCCGTCACCCCTCCAGCTATACCCGCCGGTAGAACTCAGCACCTGACCCTCTAGTGTGTTGTTTAAGGTAACGGCCGATCTGATGTTTAAATATGCAACAGTTGCCAATTCTCCAATGCGCTGACCGGATATTGCTCGCGGCCGCCCGCGGTCGCCGGCTTATAATTTCGTCTCCGCCGGGTTCCGGTAAATCCACGAAAGTACCGCAGCTGCTCCTGGACAGCGGGAAGCTGAAAGGCAGGATCGCAGTTCTCGAGCCGCGCCGCCTGGCCGCCAGGATGCTGGCGGCGCGCGTGGCCTCCGAAAGAAAAGGCGCGGTGGGCGGAGAAGTCGGCTATCGCGTGCGCTTTGAGGACAGGACCGGGCCGAAGACCCGGATAGTGTTCGAGACCGAGGGGATAATGCTGCGCGAACTGGTCTCGGACCCGCTGCTGCGCAATTATTCCGCCGTTATCCTCGACGAATTCCACGAGCGCCATATCCATGGGGACCTGACGCTGGCGGCGTGTCTGGCGCTCCAGCGCGGCGCCCGCCCCGACCTGCTGGTGGCGGTAATGTCCGCCACGCTGAACGAGAACGCGCTGGCCGCCTATATGGCCCCTTGCGAAACCGTCCTTGCCGAGGGCAGGGCGTTCCCCGTGCGCTTTGCGTACGCCGGCCCGGCCCTGGCGAAACTGCCGCCGTGGGAGGCCGCTGCAAAGACCTGCGCGAGCCTCCTGCCTGCCATAAAGAACGGGCACGCACTGGTGTTCATGCCCGGGGCGTTCGAGATACGGCGCACGGTCTCGGCGCTGGCCGCCATCCCCGCCCTTTCGGGCTTCAGCGTCATGCCGCTTCACGGCGAGCTCGGCCCGCGCGAGCAGGACGCCGCCGTAGCGCCGGGGCCCGGCCGAAAAATAATCGTCACCACCAATATCGCCGAGACTTCGCTGACCATTGACGGGGTAACGGCGGTGGTGGACAGCGGTCAGGCGAGGATCGCCCGGTTCGACGGGGCGCGGGGTATCAACACGCTTTTTACCGAAAATATTTCAGCCGACTCGGCCGAACAGCGCGCCGGCCGCGCCGGCAGGACGGGGCCGGGCGTCTGCGCGCGCCTGTGGACCGAAAAAGAGAACCAGGGCCGTTCCCGCTCGCTTGCTCCCGAGATCCTGCGCCTGGACCTTAGCGAGGCCCTGCTCACGCTCAAAGCCTGCGGCATTGCGGATTTTAGCGCGCTCAAGTGGCTCGACCCGCCCGATGTTCAGGCGGCGGCGCGCGCCGAACAGCTTCTGCGCGAATTGGGCGCCGTAGACGGGCGCGGCGCGCTTACGGCCGACGGCCGTGCCATGGCTCAGCACCCGCTGCACCCGCGCTATTCCCGCATGCTGGTAGAGGCGGGCCGCCTCGGGTGCGCCTATGAGTGTGCGATAATAGCTGCCGCCGCGCAGGGGCGGAATTTGTGGGTCGCCGAGGCTAAACGGTCTCAGAACACGGATCCCGGCTCGGACCTGGCCGCAATAATAGAGGCGCTGGAAACCTGTGCCGCCGAGGACTTCGAACCTTACGCCTGTCAGCGCGCCGGTCTTAAACACGCCGCCGCCCGGGATGTGTGGAGGGCGGCAAAACGATTGGCGGGGAGCGCGGAACCAGGCGGACCAGGAGCGCTTACTCTGGCTTCAAAATGTTTCCTGCGCGCTTTTCCGGACCGCGTGGCCGCGAAGATCCCGTCGCAAAACGCGCGTTACCGGCTGCCAGGGGGAAAAAGCGCGAAGCTCGATCCTAAAAGCGCGGCTGCCGGCTCCGAACTGGTCTGCGCCGGCGAGGCGCTGGAAACTCCCGGCCGCGGAGGCGCGGAACTGACGCTTTCATTCGCCGCCGGGATCAAAGAAGAATGGCTTAAAGAGGCGTTCCCGGAATGCTTTAAGGCCGTGTCGCGTCCCGTGCTGGACAAGGATATGCTCACCCCCGTCACGGAAACGCTGACCATGTACCGGGACATTATCATTCGCAGCGAGATCTCTTCCGGGGCGCAGGGTAAGTCTTCCTCGGACCTTATAGCCGAGGAATTCATCAGCGGCCGGCAGAAATTATCCGAATGGAACGAGGAGGTGGAGGATTGGCTGGCGCGCGTGGAGTTCCTGTCAAAAGCCTGCCCCGATCTCGGCCTGGAACCGCTGGGCGAAGAGGACCTTAAACTGGTCATATCCGATATCTGCGCGGGCGCTAAAAGCGTCGCCGGGGCGAAGGCGCGTCCCGTGCTGCCCGCTCTTCAGAACTGGTTCGGCTGGGAGAAGACCAGGAAGATAGAACAATATGCGCCGACAAGGCTGCAAATGCCGGGCGGGCGCAAAGCCAGGATCAGCTATCCCAGGGGGCGCGAACCCTATCTGGAAGCCAAAATACAGGACCTGTTCTTATTGAAGGAGACGCCCAGCATCGCCGCCGGGAGGATACCGCTGGTCGTGCACATTCTGGCCCCGTCCATGAGGCCCGTGCAGGTGACTAAAGATCTGAAAAATTTCTGGGCCGAGGTTTACCCCAAGTTAAGACCCCAGCTTTCCCGCCGCTACCCGAAACACAAGTGGCCGTAGGGGCCCGCCCCTTATTCCCCTCTGAAATTAGGCTTCCTTTTTTCAAAAAAGGCCTTCATGCCCTCGGCGTAATCGTGGCTGTTATAGACGGCCCGCCTTAAACCCTGGATGCGTTCGAAAGATTCCGGCGTAATGGGATGCGCCTCCGCCAGAAGGCGGAACTGTTCCTTGATTATCGCGACTGCCAGCGGGGAATTGGCCGCTATTGTATTGGCGATGCCTAACGTGAACTGTTCTATTTCCCTGGAGGAGACCAGGTGGTTCAGTATGCCGAAATGATAGGCGCGCTCCGCCTTGACCGGCTCGGCGGTGAAGAACATCTCTTTGGCGATATTTATCCCCACGCGGTTCATGAAATGCACTATCCCGGCGGCGTTGTAGGGGAGCCCTATCTTTACCGGCGTGATGGCGAAAGTCGAGGTCTCGTCGCCGATGGCCATGTCGCAGGTGACGACCAGGTCGCAGGCCCCGCCCCAGACACCGCCCTGCACCATGGCGATGACGGCGCCCGGATATTCCTGGATGGCCCGGAGCGCCCGCTCCATGGGGCTGTCATAGGCGAGAGGTTCGTGGGAAACCTGCGGGAGCTGGCGGATATCGTGCCCGGACGACCAGGTCTTGGAGTCGCGCGGCGCCTGGATAATGACCACCGGTACTTTACGTCTTTTAAGATCGTCCAGCGCCTCGCGCAGGTCACCGCACATCTCGAGGCTCAGGGCATTGCGTTTCTCGGGATTGTTCAAAGTGAGGATACCCACCTTGTCTTTGACCTCGTTCAGTATAAGAGCCATGAAATCTCCTTGAAGATCGATAGTGTCTGACCTGTTCCCTACGCATGTATTGTATAATTTTATGACAGCTTCTAATCTTTCGGAGGCCTGATGACCACCTATAAGAAATCCGGCGTTGATGTAAAGCTTTCCGACAAATTTACCGAGTTCCTCGAAAAAAAATCCAAAGCTATAGGCGGCTTCGCGGGTCTTTTCCCGATAACGGAGACCGGAGACAGGTACAGCATAGTGGCCTCCACCGACGGAGTGGGCACCAAACTGAAGCTGGCCTTTCTCCTGGACAAGCACGACACTATCGGCATAGACCTGGTGGCCATGTGCGTCAACGACCTGCTCTGCTGCGGCGCGCGCCCGGCCATCTTCCTGGATTATTATGCCACCGGCAAGCTGGACCTCGCGAGGTCCAAAAAAATAATAGAAGGCATACTCGAAGGCTGCCGGCAGGGCGAGTCGGTCCTGCTCGGGGGGGAGACGGCCGAGATGCCCGGCTTTTATCAAGCCGGCGAATACGACCTGGCCGGGTTCTCGGTCGGAATAGCGGACAATAAAAAGATCATAGACGGTTCCAGGATAAGGCCCGGCGACGTCCTGGTAGGCCTCAAGTCCAGCGGCTTCCACTCAAATGGCTATTCACTTATAAGGGCGGCGCTGAAGCGCGACGGCCTCCTGAAAAAACACGCCCGTGAACTGCTGACGCCCACGCGCATCTACGTTAAGGACATAAATAAGCTTCGGACCGCGCTTAAAAAAGAGGGCCGCGATATTCTTGGACTGGCTCATATCACGGGTTCCGGCATCCCCGGCAATCTGGAACGGGTCCTCTCTAAAAAAGTGGACGCGGTGGTGGATAGTGCGACCTGGAAAGTGCCGCGGATAATGCGGATCGTCCAGAAGGCCGGCTCTATCGCCGAGAGCGAGATGTGGGACGCTTTCAATATGGGCATCGGCATGATAGCCGTGGTTCGCAAAGACGCGGTGCGGACAGCGCTTAAAACCCTTAAGGGTTCCGCCGTGATAGGCGCGATAACGAAGGGGAACGGGAAAGTGGTCATAAAATAGCCGCGGGCCGGAATAAAAATCAATTTCCGTAATATCGGGGGAACCGGACGATGAAAACGTTAAAATTGCTTGTCTGCCTGGCTCTCGCGCTGGCCTCGGGCCCTTTTGTCCCGCCGATCGCGCGCGCCGCCGAGAAGGACGCCGCGGCGGCCGATGCCGGCAATAAGGACCTGGTTAAGACCGCCGAACAGTTGGCCGCCCAGATAGGCGAGCAACCGCAGGTCAAAGAACTTTTCGACAGGTCCTTCTTTAAATACCTCTCCCTGGAAAAGACCGAAGAGATACTTCGCCAGCTCTACCGGACGAACGGCCGGGTCACGGCGGTCAGGCTGGAATATGCCGACTCCCGCTATTCCGCCCATTTTACTTTCGAGACCGATAAAAATTTCGCGCTGCCGGCCGCCCTGTCGCTGAGCAAGGATACCGGCCGGATCACGGGCCTGTTCTTTAAATCGCCTTATCAAAAGAACCTGTCTCTCTCCGCGGTCAAAGAGCGGCTTGCCGCTTTGCCGGGCCGCGCGGGCTTCCTCGCGATCAAGCTGAACGCGCCCGGCATGACCCTTGAAACGCTTAACGAGAGAGCCTATTTCGCGGTCGGTTCCGCGTTCAAGCTTTACCTGCTGGGGACCGTCGTTGAAGAGGGCTATTCCTGGAAAAAAGTATTCACTCTGGGAAAAGACTCCAAATCCCTGCCCTCCGGGCGCCTGCAGAACTGGCCGGACGGGTCCCCTCTTACCATTCACACGCTGGCGACGGCGATGATCTCGGAGAGCGATAATACGGCTTCCGACACGCTGGCGGACGGCCTGGGGCGCAAGACCATCGAAGGAGCGCTTCCGGCCCTGGGGCATTCCAACCCCGAACTCCTTAAACCTTTTCTGAAGACCTCCGAGATGTTCCGCCTAAAAAGCGATACCGAGGAGAGCGTTAAATACCTGAACGCGCCGTTGGAGGAAAAATACAAACTGCTGGACGCCTTGAAGCGGAAACCGCTCAGCGCGGCCGAGCTCAAGACCGGGCCTTTCGGCATAGATAAGATAGAGTGGCCCGCCTCGCCCGCCGGCCTCTGCCGTCTTATGGAATATTTTTATAAGGAGAAGGATAGCGACGGCACCGCCCTGGCTATCATGGCCGTTAATCCCGGCCTCGATATTCCGAAGAATAAATTCCTTTACGCCGGTTACAAGGGCGGTTCCGAGGCCGGCGTACTGAATATGACATGGCTTCTGGAGACCGCCGGGGGGGACTGGTACTGCCTCACCGGCTCCTGGAATAATGAAAAGGACAACTTGGAAGAAAAACAATTTTTTGAATTGATGCAGGCGGCCATCAACAGCCTGGGCGGGCAGGCCGGAGAGAGAAAATGAAAAACATAGTCGTTTTCGCTTCGGGAGAAGGGACGAATCTGCAGGCGCTGATAGACGCGTCGAAGATGAAAAGTCTGAACGGACGGGTGGTCCTGGTGGTTTCCAGCAAGGCCGACGCCGGCGCCCTTAAAAGGGCTCACGCGGAGAGCATCCCGGCCGTGGTGGCGAGCCCCAAGGACCTGGGCGACGCCGCCAGGTACGACGCCCATCTGAGGGACCTGTGTCTGGAGTATAAAGCCGACCTTATCTGCCTGGCCGGCTTCATGCTGAAGCTTGGCCCGGAAATGCTTTACACGTACAGCAACAGGATCCTGAACGTGCATCCCGCTCTTCTGCCCGCTTTCGGCGGCAAAGGCTTCTATGGCATGAAGGTCCACGAGGCCGTGCTGGCCTCCGGCGTCCGCTTCAGCGGCGCTACCGTGCATCTGCTGAACGCCGAGTACGACAGCGGCCCCATCGTGCTCCAGCAGGCCGTTAACGTTTTTCCGGACGACACCCCGGACAAGCTGGCGGCCAGGGTGAGCGCGGCCGAACATCTCATTTATCCCAGGGCCGCGAACCTTTTGTGCAGGGGGCTGGTAAAAATAGAAGGCGGAAAAACCGTCCTCTTGAGACCGGAGGCCGCCGAGCGCGGCCGCGTCAGGCGCGCCCTGATCTCGGTTTCGGATAAGACCGGCGCGGTGAATTTCGCCGAAGAACTTTTCAAGTTGGGAGTGGAGGTCGTTTCCACTTCTGGGACCTATAAGCTTCTTAAGGAAGCCGGCGTGCCGGTGCGCGCGCTGGAAACGCTGACCGGGTTCCCGGAGATGCTGGACGGCCGGGTCAAGACCCTGCACCCCATGGTGCATGGCGGCATACTCTACAAGCGGGACGATCCCGCGCACACGGAAGCCATTTTCAGGTACGGGATAGAGCCCATAGACCTGGTGGCGGTGAACCTGTATCCTTTCGCCGAGACGGCCAGGAAGGCCGCGCCATGGTCCGAAGAACTCATTGAGAACATCGATATCGGCGGCGTTGCGCTGCTGCGCGCGGCGGCTAAGAATTACAAGGACGTGGCCGTTCTGACCAGCCCGCTGGATTACCAGGGCGTGATAAAAGCCATGACCGCCGATAACGGCCGCCTGCCGCTGGAGCTGAAAAAAGAGCTGGCGGTGAAAGCTTTCGAACACACCGGCCTGTACGATACGGCCATCTTCAAGGAGCTTGCGGGCGATATGAAGCTGCCTTCGCCGGCCCCGGGCCTGAGCCCGGCCAAAGAATTCGCCGAACTTTTCGAAGCGAAGCTGAATAAGATCAACGAGCTGCGCTACGGCGAGAATCCTCATCAGAGCTGCGCGCTCTACTCGCTTAATACGCGGCTGCCGTTCACGCAGCTGCAGGGCAAGGAGCTTTCGTATAATAATATCCTGGACGCCTACGGCACCTACCAGGCGGTGCAGGAATTCGAGCGGCCGGCCGCCGTTATTTTTAAACACGTGACGCCCTGCGGCATCGGGACCGGCGTCGGCCTTAAAGAGGCTTTTGAAAAGGCCTGGGAAACCGATCCCCTTTCCGCTTTCGGCGGCATCATAGCGGTGAATCGCCCGCTTGATCCGGAGATCGCCGGCTTTTTGGCTAAAAAATTCATAGAGGTGGTCTGTGCTCCGGATTTCGCCCCGGGAGCGCTTGAACTGCTGTCAAAAAAGACCAATTTGCGGCTTTTAAAATGGGCCGGGTTCCCTAAAGATCATATGCTTTTCAAGTCCATCGGGCACGAAGTCCTGATAAGCGAGGACGACAGGCTCCTGCTCGGGGACAAGTGGGAAGTGCCCACCGCCAGAAAACCTTCCAAAGAAGAGGAGGAGGCCCTGCGGTTCGCCTGGACCGCGGTGAAATACGTGCGCTCCAACGCCATAGTGCTGGCCGGCCGCGACCGGACGGTAGGCATAGGCGCCGGACAGATGTCCAGGGTGGACGCCGTTCATATGGCGAAATATAAATACGGGGAATTCCTGAAAACGAACGGCAAGCCTGAAACGCTGGTCCTCGCCTCCGACGCTTTCTTCCCGTTCCCGGACGGTCTGGAATCGGCCGCCGAAGCGGGCATTTCAGCCGTGATCCAGCCGGGCGGCTCCATAAAGGATAAAGAGGTCGTAGCCGCCGCGGACAGGCTCGGTCTCGCCATGGTAATGACGGGCGTAAGGCACTTCAGACACTAGTCTGGCCGCCTTGAGCACACAGTGTTTGTTGCGGCACGAACACAGTTTTGGCCGTCTTGAGCACACAGTGTTTGTTGCGGCACAAACGCACGTTTGACAATACCGGAAGTTAATTGCTAATTTTTGATTAGCTGTTGGCAGCCGGTTATCTTCCCAAAAAAGAGGTAATATCAATGTATAAAAGCAATAATTCAGCGAAAGGTTTGGTCTGCTTCTGCGCCGCCATCCTGCTGGCCGGCTGCGGCGGAAAAAAAGCGGTCAAAGACTCCTCTTCCCTCCCCATCAATTCATCTCCGATCGCGGCCGCGGGGCCGGCCTGGGTCAACCAGGGGTCCGGCGCCTTCAAGGACGGCAACTTCTACGGCGTGGGCATAGCCTCAGGCATCAAGAACCGGGCGCTGGCCATAGATACGGCCGACAGCCGCGCGCGCGCCAAAGTGGCGGAAGTACTGAACACCTACGTCGCCAAGCTTTCCAAGGATTATATGGCCTCTACCACGGCGGGGGATATGAAGAGCTCCAGCGAAGAGCAGAACGTGACCACCGCGCTGAAAAGCGTGACCACCATGACCCTTAACGGCGCCATGCCGGTGGACCACTGGGTAGACCCCTCGGACGGCTCCATGTTCTCGCTGGTCAAGCTGGATATGGCCGCCGTGAAGACCACGCTCGAATCCGCCAAGGAGCTGGACTCCAAGGTGCGCGATTATGTCAGGGCCAACGCCGAAAAAGCGTTCGGCGACCTCGCGGCCGAAGAAGCCAAACACTAAGCCAGAAGTTCTTCAAAGGAGACATCTATGAAACGCTGTTTTAAATTCGCCGTACTGCTGGCTCTGCCCGTTCTCGCCGGCTGCGGCGGCACCACAGTGAAGCGCGTGGATACCGCCGAGGTCATCGACATCAGCGGGAAGTGGAACGACACCGATTCCCGCCTTACCGCCGAGGAAATGATAGCCGACTGCCTGTCCCGTCCGTGGATAGGCGAAGCTTCCGCGAATACCGGAAGCAAGCCTTCCGTCATAGTGGGCACGGTCAGGAACGAGGGCAACGAGCATATCAATACCGGCGCGTTCATAGAGGACCTTCAGCGCTCGCTCATAAACTCCGGCAGGATCACCTTCGTGGCCAGCAAGGCAGAAAGGGGTGAACTGCGCGATGAAAGGCTCGAGCAGAGCACCAATGCTTCCGAAGAGACCAAGAAAGCGCACGGGGCCGAGATAGGGGCGGATTTCATGCTCAGCGGCACCATCAACACCATAGAGGATAAGGAAGGCGGGAAATCCGTCATGCTTTACCAGGTGAACCTGAAACTGCTTGACGTGAAGACGAACCAGATAGTCTGGAACGGGCAGAAGAAGATCAAGAAGTCCATAAAACGCTCCGGTTCGTCCTGGTAAAGGACGAAGCATGCCGTCCCGCCCGGTAAAGTTCGGCCTCTTTGCCGTCGCGGCCGTCTTTCTGGCGGCCTGCGCCGGGCCCTCGCGCTATTACCGCTCGTCGCTGAACGCCAAAGTGGCCGCCTCCGACTACGACGGCGCGCTGGCCGAAATGGAAAAGGCGAAAAAGGGGGAGTACGGCGAGAAGAACGCCGTGCTGTATTACCTGGACCGCGGCCTGCTCCTGCACTACGCCGCCAGATATTCCGAGAGCGACGCGGACCTGGCGGACGCCGAAGACCGGATGGAAGAGTTGTTCACCAAGAGCGTGAGCAGGGGCGCCGGAACCTTCCTCCTCAACGATAACACCACGAAATACGCCGGAGAAGTCTTCGAGCGCGCGCTGCTGAACGTTTTCCGCGCGCTCGACTACGTTTTTCTGACCAAGCCGGACGATGCGCTGGTGGAAGCCAGGAAGGTGACGGCTTACCTCGCGCGGTTCAGCGGGTTCATGGAGGGGAAGAGCGGTTTCCGCGACAGCGCGTTCGCGCAATACCTGAGCGCCATGCTTTTCGAGACTAACGGTGACCGCGACGACGCACGGATATCCTATGAAGCCGCGGCCGAAGCCTACAAACGTTACGCCGCGGATTATGGTATGCCGGTGCCGCGGTTCGACCTGCCGGACTACCGCGGCCTGGACGAGCAGGGGCTGGGGGAAATAGTCTTCCTCCACTACAACGGCCCCGCGCCGATGAAGGTCTCCCGCACGTTCCAGGTGGCCTGGAACGAGGCCATGATCGCGGTGCAGCAGAGCGGCGAGGAGGGCGCGGATTCCGAGCGCTTTAAGAACGCCGTGATCGCGGGTGTCATGGGGAACGCCATAACCGTCTCTTATCCGGAATACGTCCAGGACCCTTATGTTATCAGCGGGTCGCTGGTCCAGGCGGGGGACGCGCAGGCGCGGTCCCTGTTGGTGGAGGACGTCTCGTCCATCGCGCGCCAGACGCTTTCGGAAAGGAACGCCGCAATAAGGGTGCGTTCCATAGCCAGGGCCACTATAAAATTCGTCCTGGCCAGGGCGGCCGCCGCCGAAGTGGAGAAGCGGGCCGGGGCCGGCCTGGGCTTTCTGGCTAAAATGGTGGCCAGCGCCACGGCCGCCGGCACCGAGGCGGCCGATACGCGCGGCTGGACCACGCTGCCAGCGCAGATACGCATGGCCCGCCTGGCGGTCAAACCCGGGCGTCAGGACGTCACGGTGACGTTCACGCGGAGCGACGGCACCGCGGACGGCACCGCGGTCTTCAGGGATGTCGTGGTTGAGAGAGGCCGCAGGACATATCTGCATTACCGCACTGTCAGATAGGAGCGAGTTTATGAAAACATTTATCCTGGCCATGGCAGGTTCGTTCCTGCTGTCGGCCTGCGCGGGGACGGCGGGAAGGGCGGCGCGTTCCGACATGGGCGGCTCAGCCGCCCGGCCCGATTGGGCTGACGGGGTCAGCGCCGAATATCCGCGGGCGCGCTATCTGACCGGAGCGGCTTCGGCCGACGACCAGGAAACGGCGAAGGACCGGGCGCGCGGCGAGATCTCCAAGGTCTTCGTGACGCAGGTCACGGTGAACACTTATGCCGCCGCCGCGGAACAGACGTCGACCAGGCAGGGGGATACCGCTTTTTCATCGTCCCAGGACGTCATGCAGACGGTGCGCACCACTTCCCGGAAGATGCTCGAGGGCGTTGAAATAGCGCGGACCTGGCGCGACCCCGGTACCGGTCTGTATTACGCTCTGGCGATCCTTGAGCGCTCAAAAGCCCTGGCGGCCCTGGACGCCAGGCTCTCGGATATAGATTCGGGCGTGACCGGCCTGAACCGTGAATTTTCCGCCGCCGGAGAGAAAATGGCGAAGGCCGGAGCCGCGCTCAAGCTCCTGCCGCTCCTTAAAGCGAGGGAAAGCGTCGTTGCCGATATGCGCGTGCTGGACCCCGGGGGGCCGGCGGAGCCGGGCTTCAGTATCAGCGGGATACGGAGGGACGCCGCCGCCGCCCTGGCCGCCCTGGACGTGGCGGTAGTTATCGTCCCGGAAAACCTGGAACGGACTGCCGCGGAAGTTATAAAGGCGCTTAACTCCCTCGGGATCGAGGCCAGGACCGCGGGGGCCGGGAAAGCCGGAAGCCGGGCCGGGCGGGACGCGGATATCGCGGTGGAATGCTCCGCCAGTTTTGAGGACGCGGCGGATCCCGACCCCCGGTCGCGCTGGAAATGGTCCAAAGGCGGCGCCGCCGTCTCCCTGAAAGACGTGAGGGCGGACAAGATATTCCTTTCTTTCAATGTTTCTTCCAAAGAGGCGGACGCCTCTCCCGCAGAGGCGCGCGCGAAGGCCGAGATCGCCCTGGGTAAAAAAATAGGGGCCGGCATAGGCCGCGGTATATCATCCTATTTCGAGGGTCAGTAGCCGGTTCTCTCCGCCGCCCTGCCGGCCCGCTGAGGCCGGCGATAAAAATAGTCGTGTTTTGAGCTTAAAAAAATGGGAAAATGCTTTACGTTCCATCCATAGGGTAAAAGGGGAAGATCATGCCGGCTAAAAAAGCGGAACTCCAGGCGCCGGAAACCACGGCGATATCCGAAGAGAATCTTAAGATCCTGTTTAAAAAGACTTTCGGCGAAGAGATAGCGGACTTTACGCCCCTCAAGGGGGACGCTTCCGCCAGGAGGCTGTTCCGGATAAAGAGCGAGAAGCGTTCGGTTATCGGCGCCGTGGGCCCGGATAAGCTGGAAAACACGGCTTTCGTGGAGTTCTCCAGGCATTTCAGGAAGGAAGGCCTGCCCGTGCCCGCGATCTACGCCGAGGACCTTTCGAAGGATATCTACCTGGAAGAGGACCTGGGCGATACGACCCTGTTCCAGTTCATGCTGAAAGAGAGGACCGGCCCCGACGTTCCCGCCTCGGTGCTGGAGGCTTATAAGAACACGCTGGACTGGCTGCCCGACTTTCAGATGAGATCCGGCAAGACCCTGGATTACAAGTATTGCCATCCCCGCGACAGTTTCGACCGGCAGTCCATAATGTGGGACCTGAACTATTTCAAGTATTATTTCCTGCGCCTTTCCAAGATCCCGTTCAGCGAGCAGAAGCTGGAGGACGATTTCAACGCGCTGTCCGATTTCCTGCTGGAAGCCGACACCTCGTATTTCATTTACCGGGATTTCCAGTCCAGGAACATCATGCTCCGCGACGGAGAACCTTCTTTTATAGATTACCAGGGCGGACGCAAGGGGGCGCTGCAGTACGATGTGGCCTCCCTGCTGTATGACGCCAAGGCCGATCTGCCGCCCGAGACGCGCAAAGAGCTCCTTGCCCATTACCTTAAGGCGGCCGCCGCCGCCGGCGTGGATAAGCCCCGTTTTATGCGGCACTTCCACGCCTACGTCTATATAAGGATAATGCAGGCGCTGGGCGCTTACGGCCTGCGCGGGTTTTACGAAGGCAAGACCCATTTTCTCCAGAGCGTGCCGTACGCCGTGCGGAACATAGAATGGCTGCTCAGGCACGGCGAAGTGCCCGTGAAGCTGCCGGAGCTTACGCGGATATTCAAGAGCATGGCCGCCTCCTCTTACCTGCGGCAGTTCGGCTCCACCAAACTGGGATTGACGGTGAGGGTCGGGAGCTTTTCATACCGCACAGGCCTGCCATCCGACGACAAAGGCCACGGCGGCGGGTTCGTTTTAGATTGCCGCTACCTGCCAAATCCCGGCCGCGAGGAGAGATACGCGTCCTTGACCGGCAAAGACGCCGAGGTCATTTCTTACCTGTCGGCCGCGCCTGAGGTCGGGAAGTTCCTGGAAGGAGTGTTCAACCTGGTGGACCCCGCCGTAGAGAATTATTTGTCCAGGAATTTTACCGATCTTATGGTCTCTTTCGGCTGCACCGGCGGCAGGCACCGCTCGGTCTACTGCGCCGAACAGCTCAAAAAACATCTGATGGAAAAGTATAAATTAAAAGTGGAGCTGCAGCACCGCGAGCTTGAGAACCTTTCCAAAGAGATACCGCTAACATGAAAGCGATGATCCTGGCCGCCGGCCTCGGCAAGCGGATGAGGCCGTTTACCGATACCACGCCCAAAGCCCTGGCGGAAGTTGGCGGCGCTCCGCTGCTTGAGATCATCCTGAAGCGGCTGGCTAAAGCCGGCGTCACGGAAGTCATAATAAACACCCACCACCTCGCTGACAAACTGACCAACTTCCTGCTGAACCGGCTGCGCGTGGGGCTCAAAGTCGAGATCTCCAGAGAAACATTCTTTCCGCTCGAGACCGGCGGCGGGCTGAAAAAGGCGGCCTGGTTCTTCAAGGACGGCAAACCTTTTTTTCTGCACAATTGCGATGTTTTTACCGATATGGACCTGGCGGCAATGTATAAAGCTCACCTGGACGCCGGCGCGCTGGCGACTCTGGCTGTAAAAGAGCGCGCTTCCAAACGGCAGCTGCTTTTCGACGGAGAACTTGGCCTTAAGGGACGGTTCCTGGCGGATGGCGATGTGACGGAATGGTATGGGGGCCCCGTGCCGGACCCTATAAAATTGGCTTTCAGCGGCGTGCAGGTCATCTCTCCGGATATTTTCCCGCTCATGACCGAGTCCGGAGTGTTCTCGATGATCGACGTCTACCTGCGGCTGGCCGGGGCCGGTTCCAGGATAAAAGGTTTCCGCACGGACGAGTTTTACTGGCAGGACATAGGCAGCCTTGAAAAACTCGAAGCCCTGAACGCCTATGTGGCTGAAAACGGGATTAAAGATATAGGTCCCATACCATGATAATGGCTAAAGCGGAGAATATATGAAAACCGCCGTCAGAACGGTTCGCTGTTGGGTTATCCTTATGCTCGTGTTTGCCGCGGCCGTGCGCGCCGCCGACGACCCGGCCGAAACTTGCGTTGAATGTCACAGCAGACAATCCTCCGCGCTTGTCATGGAGTGGAAAAACTCCAAACATGCGGCTAATGGTGTGGACTGTCTCAGCTGCCACCGGGCGGACAAAGATAAAGACGGCTCCTGGATGCATCACGGCGAGCGGGTTTCACTGCTTGTCACTCCCAAGGACTGCGCCGTCTGCCATGAGAAGGAGAACGCGGAGTTCTCGCGCAGCCATCACGCTCTAGCCGGAGAGATCCTGGCCAGCCTGGATAATGTGCTGGCCGAAAAAGCCGCGGGCATGCCCGGCAATAACGCCGACGCGGTCAACGGCTGCCTGCAGTGCCACGGCGGCGTGGTGAAGTTCAAAAAGGACGCCAAGGGCGAACTTGTCCGCGAAGGTCCGGAAGGCAAACCGGTCATTGATCCGGACACCTGGCCCAACAGCGGCATCGGACGCATCAACCCGGACGGTTCGCGCGGCTCCTGCAACGCCTGCCACTCCCGGCACGCTTTCAGCGCCAAGCTCGCCCGCTCTCCGGAGAACTGCGGCAAATGCCACATGGGGCCGGACCATCCGCAGATAGAGATATTCAATGAGTCCAAGCATGGCATCGCCTTTCACGCCAACCGCGACAAGATGGGTCTCGACAAGGACGAGTGGATCCTGGGCAAGGACTATTCCGCGGCACCGACCTGCGCCACCTGTCATATCTCCGGCCACATGACCAAGAGCGGACAGGTCAAAGGTAATAGTCACGACGTGGGCGAGCGCATCAGCTGGACGCTGCGGCCCGTTATCAGCACGAAGCTGAACCTGGTCGTTTTCGAGGATGGTTTTAAGGAGGATTACCCGGAGTCGCGAGCGCTGCCCAAACCCGGCGAGACAGTGGAGACCTTGGAGAAGGTGCGTGAAGGCGACGCCCTGGCCGCGAAGAAGATCTCCCGCAAGGTGGCCAGGGTCCTTGGGTGGCAGGAACGCCGCGACAATATGAAGAACGTCTGCCTTAACTGCCACGGCGGCACATTCGTGGATAATTTCTACAAGCAGTACGACGGTCTGGTCGCGCTCTATAACGACAAATTCGCCAAGACCGCCAAACAGATAATGGATGACTTGACCAAGGACGGGGTCCTGAACGCAAAAGCGCCTTTTGAACTCGATGTCCAGTGGGTATACTACGAGCTCTGGCATCACGAGGGCCGCCGCGCGCGCCACGGGGCCAGCATGATGGGGCCCGATTACACGTATTGGCACGGGATGTACGAGGTCTCCAAGCATTTTTACGATAAGTTCCTTCCCGCCGTGCTTGAAGCCGTCAAGCTCAGGGGGCCGGAGTTGGAGAAGAGGTGGAAGGCGCGGGTGGACGCGCTGCTGGCCCGGGATGAGCATATCTGGAAAAAAGGGATGAGCGCCAAGGAAGCGGAAGATATAAGGAAAGAGTACCAGGAGCGTTACAGCCAGTAACCTTCGCCACGGAACCGATCGACAGGACAGCGGCCAATTACGATCAAATGGCCGCTGTTTTTTTTACGCCCTTATTGCGCGCCATGGCGGCTAAACCGGCGGCTTAATGAAGGCGGCTGGAATTAAGCCGTTCCTCCTGGGTCAAAAAACCGGGAAGCCGTAGTCCTTTAGCCTCAAGAAATCCGCTTGCAAACTGGATAGACTGATATCTTTAAGGAAATATGCAAGGGGGCCAAATGCCGCGTTCAATATCAGTCATTTGTCTGGGTGTTTTAGCGATCGGTCTTTCCAGCTCGTTCGCGGGCGAACCGTTCATCGCGTCAAAAGCTATCTACGGTAAAGACGACCGGCAGGAGCTTTTTTCTACGGCGCCCCGGTGGCGGGAGATCGGACGTTCCATTGCCGGAAAAGTTTCGGCCGACCATATAAAGAGCGGCGGTTCTTACTGGGAACTGCTGGGCGATACCCTGAGCGCGAAAGAATGTCCGGGCAACCGGTTCGCCGACCAGGTCACGGTCCCGAGCTGCACGGGCTTCCTGGTGAAGCCGGATATGCTGGTCACGGCGGCCCACTGCGTGAAAACTCAGGAAGACTGTGACGATTTTTACTGGGTGTTCGAATACGCGCTTTCGGGCGCCGGAGATAGAACCTACACGAAGGCCGGTTCGGAGAGGGTTTATAAATGTAAAAAGATCGCGGCTAAGAATTATCAGAATTTCGGGGACGTGGATTACGCGATCCTGGAGCTGGACCGCCCCGTAGAGGGGAGAAAGCCGCTGGAACTGGGCTTCGACCTGAAATTGAGCGCGGGCCAGTCTCTCGCCAACATCGGCAATTCCAACGGGCTTCCTTTAAAATTCAAGGATTCCGGGAAGGTAATTAACATAAAGAGCACCGGTCAGGCGTTCGAATCCGACCTGGATACTTTCGGCGGGGATTCGGGCTCGCCGGTATTCGACGCCGATACCGGTGCTGTCATAGGAATAACCTCCAGCGGCCACGCCGACCATTACCATGACGGGACCGGTAATTGCAGGCAGCTTAAGGTCTGCAATCCCGGCGATAAGTGTTATTGGACAACCGCCTCCATGATCTCAAATCTGAAAAACGAGCCCATTTTCAACGCTTTCTATAAGTATGGGGGCATGGCCCCGGGTTTCTGGTAGGCGCGGTTGTTGAAGCATATGTATTTCTTTAACTTTATTAATAGGAGTCTGATATGACCAATGTAATACGGACTGTCGGAGCCGGGATAGTGCTGATCGTTGTTCTTTTCGCCGGTTCCCTGCGCGAATGTTCAGCGTCTACGGAAGAGCGGGCGGCGGATGGCGGGGCGGTGTCGATCGTTTTCAGACTTAGATCGCCGTCCCCGGCGCGCATGGATGCTTTCGCGGCCGGAATGGCGAAAAGGACCGCCGGTATGCGGGTCGAGCCGGTAGTGGGAGATGTTTATCTCGCTAAAGTGCGGCTCGATGAAGCGTTAAATAATGAAAAAGCCGTGCTGAATGAGTTTATGGCTTCCGGGCTGGTGGAGTTCGCGCGGCCCGACGGGATCCTGTATCCGCCGCCGGATATCGCTGCTCTCCGCGCCGAGCCGGCCGAACAGGAAAAAACCTGGTTCCTCACTAAGATCCAGGCCCCGGTATTCTGGGAAAAGAGCAAAGGCAGCAAAGCCATTAAAGTCCTGGTATGCGATACGGGTGTCGAATCCGGTCATCCCGACTTGCGGGGAAATATCGGGCCCGGCATTAATCTGGTGGACGGCAGCGCGAACACCGAACCCACAGGCAACGGGCATGGAACGCGCATTGCGGGGCTGATCGGGGCCAGGGGCGGCCATACCGGTACTGGCGCTTCGGGGGTGAATTGGGATGTGACCATTATCCCCGGGAAGATATCCAATCAGGCGAACGGGGGAGCCGTGCACACGGATACCGCCAAATGCATCAAATGGGGAGCCGACCAGGGGATAAGAATAGTCAACCTGAGTTTCAGCGGCGCGGTTGACGAGCCGGTCATTCAGGAGGCCGCGAAATATTTGCGCTCGCACAACGGCGTGCTGATAATGTCAGCCGGCAATAACGGAGTCCGTAATGATTTTCCTGATAACCCGGATATGATAGTGGTGGGCGGGACCAACGACATCGACTGGAAGCCTCCCTATTCCAACACCGGCCCCTATGTGGACCTCACGGCGCCGGGTTCGGCGTTGTATTCTACCGACGCGGGGGGGAAGTACAGCAAGACCAGCGGAACGTCGCTGGCGACGGCCGTGGTTTCCGGTTCCGCGGCCCTTATGCTTTCGGTAAAACCGAATATGACGGCCGATCAGTTGGCGGATCTTGTACTAAAGTCCACTATGGATCTGGGAACTCCCGGCCGCGATGAGGCCTTCGGCGCCGGTCGTCTGGACCTTAAAAAGGCGCTTGAGTTCTTAACGCCTTGGCGGTGACAGCAACTTTCAGTCCTTTGGGAGTATCTTGTACATGGTGGCGTCAACAAGATAGATGGCCGAATCCTGCCTGCTTTCCGCGGAATTGGCGTAAACCTCGGCAAGATTTACCGTCTTTTCCAGGTGCTGGCGGTAGAGGTCCAGGTTCGTCCTGCTCAGGCGGATCGTGCACCGTTTTGCGAATACGCGTCCGGAATCGGCCATCCACTTGTCCCAATTGCCGCGCAGCGCGGTCCTGACGGCGGAAGTGGCCGGCGTCAGGGGCAGCAGCCGGATTACTTTCCCCTCGAATCGGCCGCGCGCTTTGTCTTTGGTGAATTCAACCAGTCCTCCCGCGGCCATCGCCTTTAGCGCTTTCTTGACGACTTCAGGTTTAAATTTTGTCGCGTCCGACAACTCTTTAACCGTGACCCAGCCCGCCGTATTGGCCATATAGCTCTGGCAGATGTGGGTGACCATGTCCCGGGTGCGCAGTTTCCATTGTTCCATTGTCAGTGTGACGCTGAGCTGCGCGAGCGCCCGCTGAGTCGCCGTTTCGGCCAGTTCCCTGCTGGGCAGATCGCTCCCGGCTGAAACCGGCGCGGACAAGGTGTTGAGCAGTTCATCTGAACCGGAGAGCGCCCTGAAATAGGCGCGGACCAGTTCCTGGGCCTCGGTCGAATGCTGGCCTATGCCCAGGGAGGCCATGATGGCCTTGAGCCGCCAGCTTTTGGGCAGTTTCTTCCCGCGCTCCATATCCCAGTAGCTCATGAAAGCCAGCCCGAGGCTTTTGCTCCCGCCGACGCCCTTGAAGAACTGGTGCGCGCTGGAGAAGCCCTGATCCTTCCTGATCCTGCATAAAACCCTGCTGAACGCTTTGGCGTTGGTCATACTCCCAGTATACCATATCCGTTAAGCCATCGGCTTAACTAAAGTCAACCCCGTTAAACCTCCGCTCCTGGGTCGAATAACAAAGCCGCGCTGGTTCTTCGGCCTCAGGAAAACTTTCAAAAGCCGGGCTAAACTATCTCATAAGGTTTTGAACACGGCACGGAAGGCCGGACACAGGGCAACTAAAAAGGAAGGTAAAACAAAACATGAAAAGAGTAATATGCGCGGCGGCGGCGGTGATACTCGGAGTGAATGTTTCCTACGCTGGAGAAAGCGCCCTTGAAGCTTTACGGGGCTCGGTGCCTTCTTCAGTTTTAAGCGAAATGGCCCCGGCCCCGGAGCCGGCTAAGGCCCCGGTGATCTCTACCGAGACGCCGACCGGCAGCGATTTCGGACGCTGGTTCGAAAAATTCAAGGAGGGCACCGAGAACAGCATCTGTAAAGCCGCGCAGTTGAAACTCAACCAGAACGCGCGCCTGGTCAGCGTCCTCGGCGTAGGCGGCGGCTTCGGCCGCTCGCTTAAACAGTTCCCCAACCGGCAGATAGCGCTGGTGGACGAAGTGGCCCTGCGGCTGTCCCTGACGGCGGACAACCAGATCCTCCCCCTCCCTTCCGTGAACGGGCTGGGCGTCAGTATCAGCGGCCAGCTTGAGGGTAAGTCCCAGGTGGTCAGGCCGCTGGGCAGCACGCGGTACTGCGACGAGCTCGGCACCTGGGCAAAACTTTATGACGTGAAGGTCGTCATGCCCGCCAGTTCCGAACGTATAGCGAAGATGGACATAGGCGAGATCTGGAAGCTGCCGCTGTCGATGAAACTGGCTTTCAACGCCGGCATCGGCGCCTCCTACAGCGAACTGGTAAACGTTTCGGTCTCCGCCGGCGCCGCCCACGAACGCAGGCCGTCGGTCACGCTCTACCGCATGAGCGAGGATAAGCTGCGGCTGAGGCTGCGGCTGGACCGTGTGACGGTGTTCAGCGCGGGCGCCTCTATAAGGAGCGCGGAGATCCCGATGAGCGACCTCGGCTTCTGGGAAGCCGACAATATCCTGGCCAACTTCGTGAACAAGACGGTGGCCAGCGAGATAAACAAGTTCATCTCGTTCCAGCTCTCGGTCGGGCATTCGCGCAATTTCGGCAAGAAGCTGCTGCTGGAGTTCGTCCTTAACCCGAAGGACCCGCAGCAGATGGAAGCCCTCGAGAAGTTCCTGCAGGGTAACTTCGGCGTCATCAAACGCTTCGTGGAGCTGGGTATACCGTTCTGCGACTTCTCTGCCAGTGACAACAGCGTTGACGGCCTCGGCGAACTGTCCGGGATATCCGAGCAGGCTCTGCAGGGCATAGGTTCCAAGCCGACCTTTGCCGGCAGCGACATCTACAGCGGGCACGCCAACAGTCTGCACTTCCAGGTGCCGGTGATCAACACTCACGACGTCAGCTGGAGCGCCTCCTATAACCGCTATCAGTCGGTGGAGAAGAATGGGGAGACCCTGCATGTGCAGGAGCGCAGGCGCACCTCCAACAGCAAGACGCTTAGCGTTCCGTTCATGGGTGCCAACGTCAAGCATAACTCGGAACGCACCTTCTACGTGGTCAACCGCGAGGGGGCCGACGGAAAGGCCGCTCAGCCGGCGCTGATGTACCAGCAGAGCGAAGGCATCGTTAAACACACCGACGGCTCTGCCCGCGACCTGGTGGAGAGGGCCAACGGGGTGCTCCGCTACGTGGGCAGGAAAGGCGACGGCGTGAACAACGAAGAGACGCTGCCCAAGAATGAACTGTTCCCGAGCAGCGGCGGCACCTTCAAGACTTATAAGAGCGTGGTGATGAACTTCAGCCTGCTGATAAACGCGCGCGGCCTGCAGGAGATACTGTTGGCGCCGTTACAGACCATAGTAAAGGCCTATCTTAACATGATGCGCGAGTTCGTGCCCGCCATTGTGGACAAGGTAGCGGACCTCTTCTCTGTAAATGCGGCCGGCAAAGTGACCTATGACCGGCGGGAGGCCGAACGGCGCGTCGGCGGCACGGCCGCGGACCACCAGGATCCTCAGAAACCGATAGACACGGTGCGGAGCCTGGCCCTCGGCGCCGAAGAGGTGATCAAGGATATCGCCGCCGCCAGGAATGCCCCCGGCTGGAAAGAACAGTCGGCCACTCTGGCGGCTATCAGCACCGGTAAATCGCGCAGCGGCCTTGAGTACGAGGACTTTCTGAAGGTCATAGTGCAGCTGACGGACCCGATGAACGTATCGGCGCAGGTGTACCTCAACACCGATAAGAAGGTGAAGGGAGAACAGGATATCGCGCAGACCTATCAGTTCTTCAATAACCGCAGCGACAGTTTCGACGCCAATATAGCCGAAGTCAACCAGATGCGCGACCGCTTCGCCGAACCGGCGACGCTGACGGATTAATAGTGATATCCAAAAGGAGTCTATAATGAAAAATGCTCTCAACCTTCTGGCGGCGGCGGCGATAATGATAGCGGCGCAGGGCGTCCTGCGCGCCGGGGAGTTTGAAAACGCGGTAAAAGACCTGGAGCGTTCGGCGGCGGGCTATAAGTCGGTTCCTCCGGTCCTGCTCCCGGTGGCCGCCCCCGCCCCCGCGGAGGGGGGCGGGCAGTTCAAAATGAGCGCGGACGAAGAAGGGAAGCTCTTCGCCATGACCAAAGCGGAGCTGGCGGCCGCCACCCCGGACCAGAAAGTGGAGATGGTTCGTACCCTTATACGGCATTCGGTTCCTACCGAGGCGGCTTATAACGGGCTGAGCGCCCAGGAGTATCGGGAGCGGACGATAGCCCGCATCCTGTCCTCCGCGCCGGACGCGGCCTCTTTTGACCGCATCTACTACCGGGTGGATCCGGTTAAACTGCGCCATTCTCTGACGGCCATGGGGCGGGACAGGATACTGGCGCTGGCAAAGGCCGCGGGTTCATCCGTAGCTCCGGGGGACTGGTCCGGCCTGGATCGCTATATCGAAACCGTGACGGATGCCAGGCCGCCCAGCCGCGATCTGGTTAAATTCCTTATCGACGGGCCAAGCGTTATGTCCGAGGGGGGGAAAGCTCTCATTGCCGCGAAGAGCTCCATCCATATCGAGATATTCCAGCTGCAGGCCGACGAGATCGGCCAGGGGCTGGCCAAGCTGCTCTCGGAGAAGGCCAAAGCCGGGGTAAAGGTGAGAGTGCTTATAGACGAGTACGGTTCGAAACTGTCCGATGATCCGGCGCTGGCTGAAATGATCGCGTCCATGCGAGCGGGCGGGATCGCGGTGCTGACACAGAAACCCTCGTTCCTGAAGGATCATCTCGACCACCGCAAAGTGGTGGTGATAGACGGGAATGTCGGTTTTACCGGCGGGATGAACATAGGCAGGCTTTACCAGGTGGACTGGCATGACCAGCAGACGCTTTTGATAGGGCCTGCTGTAAGCGAGCTCCAGAGAGCCTTTACCGCGAGCTGGTACGTAGCCGACGGGGAACTGATCTCCTCCATGGAGCTTTTCCCGGTTACCCAGGACGTGCCTGCGGGCGCCGAGACCAGGGTGGTTGTGCATGCCGGTCATCAGGATCAGAATATAAAAGCCGTTTATATCCGGGCTATTGGCACAGCGCAGAAGTCCATAAAAATAGCCAATCCCTACTTTACCGACGAGGATGTCGTCCTGGCCCTGTGTAAGGCTGCCTGGCGCGGAGTTAAGGTGGAGCTGGTGCTGCCGCAGGAGAACGATCAGGCAATAGTGCGGCGTGCCTCGCGGGCCAATTATCCGAAACTGGTAAAGGCCGGGGTGCTGGTGTATGAGTATAAGGGCCGGATGGCGCATGAGAAGGTAGCCGTGATGGACGGACGCTGGTCCACCCTGGGCTCGTCCAATCTGGACGCGCGCAGCTTCGATAATAACGATGAATTGAATCTGGTCGTGACCGACCCGGGCGTGGCGGCGGATATAGAAACCCGCCTGTTCGGCGCCGACTTGCTTAACAGCGAGCTCATGAATAATTATTCCCCGGGCGTGCTGGACCAGATGGCCCATCAGGTTTCCGGAATGCTGTAAGCGCAAAAGCCGGCCAGGCAAAGCCGCCGGCAGATCCAACAGGAGGAAGTGTGATGAAAAGGAACTGTATGAACAGGGTACGCGGTAAATATACTGGAGGGAAATATATGAGGAAAATTATCATAGCTGCGGTAATGATGGGGTTGACGGGCGGCGTTTATGCGGCGCAGTTCGGCGATCT